>Ga0114931_10000471_pt1 | contig 48802 bp, 38 predicted proteins | sample 2SBtaG_FD_89579 | JGI IMG/M metagenome (GOLD analysis project Ga0114931, IMG submission 89579) | Deep subsurface microbial communities from Kolumbo volcano to uncover new lineages of life (NeLLi) - 2SBTROV14_V59a metaG | ecosystem: Environmental > Aquatic > Marine > Volcanic | place: Kolumbo... | reverse complement strand
GGTTGGTGGCGTGGTCATCATGCGCTTTGGCGAAAACGCCATGACCACCATCACCCGGGTCAAGGAAAAACTGGAAACCCTCAAGAAAAGCCTGCCTGAAGGCGTCGAGATTGTGACCACCTATGACCGCTCGTCGCTGATTGAGCGCGCGGTTGACACGCTCAATGAAAAACTCATCGAGGAGTTTATCGTCGTTGTGCTGGTGTGCGCCGTGTTCCTGTTTCACTTTCGCTCGGCGCTGGTCGTTATTCTCAGCCTGCCGCCGGGCATTCTGACCGCCTTCATCATCATGAACGCGCAAGGGGTGAACGCCAATATCATGTCGCTGGGCGGCATCGCGATCGCCATCGGGGCGATGTTCGCGGCCATGATCGTGATGATCGAGAATCTTCACAAACACATGGAGCGACGCGAGATAACCGACAAGAACCGCTGGGCTGTGGTCGCCGAGGCTTCGATTGAAGTGGGCCCGGCGCTGTTCTTCTCGCTGTTGATCATCACCTTCTCCTTCCTGCCGATTTTTGCGCTGGAAGCCCAGGAAGGGAGGCTGTTTCACCCCCTCGCCTTCACCAAGACCTTCGCCATGGCGGCGGCGGCCGGCCTGTCGGTGACCCTGGTGCCGGTGCTGATGGGCTATCTCATTCGCGGGCATATCATCCCGGAACACAAAAACCCGCTGAACCGCGCCATGATCGCCGGCTACAAGCCGTTTATCGATCTGGTGCTCAAACACCCCAAATCGATGGCGGTGGTGACCTTGCTGGTCATGGCGAGCGCCATATGGCCGTTGCGCCAGATGGGCAGCGAGTTCATGCCCAACCTCGATGAAGGTGATCTTTTATATATGCCCAGCGCCTTTCCAGCGCTGTCAGCGGGCAAGATGGAGCAGATTCTTCAACAGACCGACAGGCTGATCAAAACCCTGCCCGAGGTGGAAACCGTTTACGCCAAGGCGGGCCGGGCCGAAACCGCGACCGACCCGGCGCCCCTGACCATGGTCGAGACCACCATTCAGCTCAAGCCGAGAGACCAGTGGCGGCCCGGCATGACCATGGCCAAACTGAAGGAGGAGCTTAACGCGCTGGTCAAGGTGCCCAGCCTGACCAATACCTGGATCATGCCGATCAAGAACCGCATCGACATGCTGGCCACCGGCATCAAGACCCCGGTCGGCATCAAGATCGCCGGGCCCGACCTCAATGTTATTGGCGAGCTTGGCGAGAAGATCGAAAAAGTGATCAAAGGTGTGCCGGGCACCGCGTCGGTCTATGCCGAACGGGTGACCGGTGGGCGATTTATCGATATTGACATCGACCGTCTGGCGGCCGCGCGCTTTGGCCTTAATATCGCCGATGTGCAGGATTTTATCCGCACCGCCATCGGCGGCATGACGATAACCCAGAGCGTCGAGGGGCTGGAGCGCTACCCGATCAATCTGCGCTTTCCGCGCGATGTTCGTGATTCACTGGAGGGTCTGCGTAACCTGCCGATCATCACCCCGCAGGGCGCGCAAATTCCGCTGGGCAAGGTCGCCACCATCAAGGTAACCGGCGGCCCGGGCGTCATCCGCAGCGAAAACGCCCGGCTCAACGGCTGGATCTACATCGATATCGCGGGTCGGGATATCGGCTCCTATGTGACCGACGCCCAGAAAACCGTGGCCGAGCAGATCGACCTGCCGGCGGGCTATTCGCTGTCCTGGTCGGGGCAGTACGAATATATGGAGCGCGCCAAGGCGCGGCTGATCCTGGTGGTGCCGGTCACCCTGCTGATCATCATGCTGTTGTTGTTCATGAGTTTTCAAGGTCTCATGGAGGTGGGCATCATCATGGCGACCCTGCCGCTGGCGCTGGTCGGCGGCCTGTGGCTGCTTTACTATCTCGATTATAATATGTCGGTCGCCGTCGGGGTCGGCTTTATCGCCCTGGCCGGGGTTACGGTCGAGATCGGGGTGCTGATGATCGTCTATCTCGACCAGGCGCTGGCGGCCAAGCGTAACCAGGTTGCCGAGGAAGGCCGGGTGATGACCGAGAAAGACCTGCGCGCGGCGGTGATCGAAGGCTCGCTCATGCGGGTGCGGCCGATCATGATGACCGTGGCGGTCAATATCGCCGGCCTGTTGCCGATCATGTTCGGCTCGGGCACCGGCTCGGGAGTGATGCGTCGGATCGCCGCGCCGATGGTTGGGGGCATGGTTAGCGCCACCATTCTCACTCTGTTGGTCATCCCGGCGGTTTTCCTGCTGTGGAAGCGCCATTCCCTAGCCAAACCGAAAAACACCCGGGCCCTGGAAGAGAGACCTGGTGCGACCACTTGAAAGGGTGAAGCATAGCGCTTTCCGGTCACATCGGCAGGGTTGCCGGTGTGGCTGGGAAGGGCGGCGGCGGGGTGCATTGACCCGGCCTGTGCTTTGTCGGTAGACTGTATCTGCTGAAACTATTGAAAGAGACATTCTTTGGGAAACAAGCCTTTCGCTTTCCGGCTCTTTATCACGGCGCTGTTGCTGGCGCTGGTGCCGATAGAGTACGGCTGTGCGTTCGAGTTGCCCGATTCCCACCATGAGGCTTCCCACCATGAGGTCTGGGACACGTCGGTGCCGCAGGTTACAACCGACTGCGTGGAAAATCACCATAATGATGGCGCCGCCTGTTCCCTGTCCCTGCTGCTGACCACCGATGGCGCCAGGCGATGTCTCAAGACACTGTCCTCTCCTGGGCAAAACGCCGCCCTTGCGCCCGCCCGGCTGTTCTCACTGCCTCCTTCGTCCCTGTTGGTTGCGGCGCAAAGCCGGCCACGGCCGCCGTCCTTTCCACCAACCACCCTGGTTGCTCTTCAGGTTCTTCATCTGAATTGATTGGTCGCACTTCCTGACGCCAAAAAATCATCCGCTGCGTTCTGACACGCACGGCGGAGGTTTATCGATGTGGCGTACTTCCCCCATGACCAATTGACTGCAAGGACGACCAGCTATGACATTTACGACCCAATCCCCCCATTCTCTCCATTCTCTCCATATCGGCGGTGCTGCCACCGCCTTTCTTGCCGCGACTTTTCTCACCCTTGCCTTCGCCTTTTCCGGCCCGGCGATGGCCTCTCCTGGCGGGCATGACGATAAAGCCGCCGAGAAGTTTTCCTTTGGCTATCCGTCTCCCGCTGCCAAAGCCGACCAGGAGGTTCGGATTGCGGCCCTCGATACGATGCGTTTCGACCCTCCGGCAATCAAGGTGAAAGCCGGCAGCACTGTCAAATTCATCGTTACCAACAAGGGTGAGGTTGTCCACGCCTGGTCCCTGGGGACGATCAAGGAGCAGGAAGAGCATGAAGAGGGCATGGAAGACGTTCCGATGTCCAAAATGATGACCCACATGAATGGCGAAGCCAACGGCTTTGTCCTGAAACCCGGCGAGACCAAGACCCTGGTCTGGACCTTCACCAAGGATGGTGAGATCCAGTACGCCTGCCATATTCCCGGTCATTATGCCTCGGGGATGTATGGCTCGATTACCATCGAAAGCGGCGGCCAGAAAATGTCTCATGGCCACAAGGAAATGCACCAGAATGGCAGTCACTGAGGGCTGTTTATAACGAGGTAATGACCATGATTTCACGCAGACAGGTTCTGGGCTCGGCGTCCGCTGGGGCGGCGCTGCTGGCCCTTGAGGGACTGCTTCCCGCCTGGGCGCGTGGCGGGCCGGGGGTTTGGCCCCCGGCCGATCCGCGCAGCGGCGCCCATGAATTCGATCTTGAAATCGCCCGCACCCCGATCATGGTGGACGGGCGGCGGGGCTCCGCCGTCACCCTGAACGGCGGCGTGCCCGGCCCGATCATGCGCTTTCGCGAAGGCGAGACGGTTACCATCCGGGTGCGCAACCGGCTCGACGAGCCCTCCTCCATTCACTGGCATGGCATTCTCCTGCCTTTCGAGATGGACGGCGTTCCGGGTGTTTCCTTCCCCGGCATTCCACCCGGCGAGACCTTCACCTACCGCTATCCGGTCCGCCAGAGCGGTACCTACTGGTATCACAGCCATACCGGCCTTCAGGAACAGCTCGGCCAGTACGGGCCGATGATCATCGATCCCGCCGAGCCCGACCCCTTTGCGTATGACCGGGAGCATGTGATTGTCCTGTCCGACTGGATGTTCGCCAACCCCTACCGGGTGCTCGCCAAGCTGAAAAAACAGAGCGACTATCTGAACTATCAGCAGCGCACCCTGGGCGACTTTTTCCGCGATGTATCCGCAAAGGGTTTCGCCGCCACCTGGAAGGACCGGCTGGCCTGGGGGCGCATGCGCATGTCGCCCGCCGACATCGCCGATGTGACCGGCCACATCTATACCTATCTGCTGAACGGCCAGGGCCCGCAAGGCAACTGGACCGCCCTTTTCAAACCCGGCGAGCGGGTGCGGCTGCGGATCATCAATGCCGCGACCATGAGCTATTTCAACTTTCGCATTCCCGGCCTGCCGATGACCGTGGTGCAGGCCGACGGGCAGAATGTAAAGCCGGTCACCGTCGATGAAATGCAGATCGCGGTGGCCGAAACCTATGACGTGATCGTCACCCCGGACGAAGACCGTGCGTTCACCATTTTCGCCGAATCCATGGACCGCAGCGGCTATGCCCGCGGCACCCTGGCGCCGCGCCCGGGCATGAGCGCCCCGGTGACGGCGCTGCGCCCGCCGCCCCGGCGCACGATGATCGACATGGGAATGGACATGGGGGGCATGAAAATGGGCGGCATGAAAATGGATGGCATGAAAATGGATGGCATGAAAATGGATTCTGGGGCCATGGCCGGCCCCGGCCCGATTGTCGCCCGCCACAGCCCCGACCATCATGGCCCCGGCGCCGTGGGGATCGCCGAAGTGCAGCGCAACCGGCTTGGCGAGCCCGGTACGGGGCTCGAAGACGTTGGCCACCGGGTGCTGGTCTATACCGACCTGAAGGCGCTCGTGCCCTATAACCAGCGCGCCCCGCAGCGTGAGGTTGAGCTTCATCTGACCGGCAACATGGAGCGCTATATGTGGTCGTTCGACGGCAAGAAGTTCTCCGAAGTCAAGAGCCCGATCCCGTTCCATTACGGCGAGCGCCTGCGTCTCATCCTAGTCAATGACACGATGATGGAACATCCGATCCATCTTCACGGCATGTGGATGGAGCTGGAAAACGGCCACGGAAACTATCTGCCGCGCAAGCACACCATCTCGGTCAAGCCGGCCGAACGCCTGTCCCTGCTGATTACCGCCGATGCACCGGGCCGCTGGGCTTTTCACTGTCATCTCCTGCTTCACATGGATATGGGCATGTTCCGCGTCGTCGAAGTAACGCCTTACGAGGGAGAGCTGTCATGAACGCCCGCATCATCTTCCTTGCTGTGGTCGCCATCTTCCTGGGGTCCGGGGCGGCGATCGCCCAGGAATATCCGCCATCCGGCGCGCCGGCGGCGTGGAGCCCGCCGATCGACGATTCGCGCACCTACACCTTCGTGCAGGTGGATCGCTCGGAATTACGCTTTGGCAAGGGTGATCCCCGCTATCTCCTGGATAGCCAGGGCTGGATCGGGACCGACGCCAACAAGCTGTGGGTCAAGGCCGAGGCCGAGGCCGAGGGCCAGTTCGGCGCCGGGCGCGGTCTCGAGCAGGCCGAAGTGCAGGGGCTTTACAGCCGCATGGTTACCTCTTTTTTCGACTTTCAAGCCGGCATACGCCAGGATGTGGGCCCCGGCCCGTCGCCGACCTATGCGGTGATCGGTCTTCAGGGCCTGGCGCCCTATTGGTTCGAGGTGGATTCGGCGCTGTTCCTGAGCGATGATGGCGATCTTACCGCCCGGGTGGAGGTGGAATACGACCTTCTCTTCACCCAGCGCCTGATCGGCCAGCCGCGCCTCGAGGTCAATCTGGCGGCGCAGGATGTGCCAAAGCTCGGTATCGGCGCGGGGCTCAGCACCCTCGAGCTGGGCTTTCGGCTGCGCTATGAATTTCGCCGTGAGGTCGCCCCTTACATCGGGGTTTCCTGGGAACAGGCGCTCGGCGACACGGCGGATTTCCGCCGCGCCGCAGGTGAGCGGGCTTCCGTCACCTCTTTTCTGGTTGGCATTCGCCTCTGGTTTTAGGCGGTTTGTTTAGTGCTGGGCGAAAATGCTGCGGCCGGTCTTGTTGAACAGGATCACCCTATAGCTGTCCTTGCGGTCGCCCATTTCCATGCCTGGTGATCCCATCGGCATGCCGGGCGCCGCAAGGCCTTGCGCGTCGGGCTTTTGCGCCAGAAGCTTCTTGATGTCGCCAGCCGGGACATGGCCCTCGATCGTATAGCCATCGACAATCGCGGTGTGGCAGGATTGCAGATCCTCCGGGATGCCGCGGCTGGCCTTGATCGTCGGCAAGTCGTCGCGGTTTTCCACGGAAACGTCAAAGCCGTTCTCCCGCAGGTGCGCCGCCCAGCCGATGCAACAGCCGCAGGTCGGCGACTTGTAGACCATGATTTTGGGCTTTTGCGCCGCCTCGGCCCGAACCAGGGATGTGGTGCCGGCCAGGACCAGCACCGCCGCGCCGCCGCCGGCCCATTTGAAAAAATATCGTCTTGATTGCATGGGCTTTCTTTCCTTGGCTCCGACGTGTCCGCACCCCTCCATCCCCGATGGTAGCAGAGGCGGGCGGGGCGGGGAAGGCGGAAACGGGGGGGCATGGGTGAAGGGGGGCGATGGGTTGACTTCTATAACCGGCTGCGGCCACATGAAACCTGTGGCGGCCAGTTCTGTCCAGCCAAGGGAGGGCAACCCGAAATGACCGAGCCGGAAAGTTTCAATGATGAGCCGATAAGCCATCCCGAGGATGATAAATTTGGAATTGCTCCCTTTGCTGGGGCGTTGGCGGACAGCATCACGAAGATCAAATCGCCGGTTGGCACCACGATCGCCATCAATGGGGCATGGGGGTCGGGAAAAAGCAGCGCCATAAATCTGGTTCGCTTCCACCTTAAGCGTAAACGCAAGAACGGAACGCCTGAAATCATTGTCTTCAAATGCTGGTGGTTTCGTGGCGAAGAGGCTTTGACACTTGCATTCCTGCAAGAATTGAATGCTTCATTAAGGATAGAAGGGAGTAAAGCGAAGGAAGCTCTCTTAAAAATTACGAGAAGATTGCTCCAAGCTAGGCAGATCATTGAACCCGTAATAAATATTGCCACAGGAGGAGCCTCGGGCCCCGTTGTTTCGGGCATAGAGAAATCCCTTTCGGAAAAAGAGAGCGTCGAGAAGTTATTCGAAGATCTTACAGCGGCATTGAGGAAACAGAAGAAGCGCTTCCTTGTTGTGATAGACGACATTGATCGTCTGGCGCCTGACGAGGCGTTGCTTATGTTCAAACTTGTCAAATCCGTCGGCCGGCTGCCCAATGTAATTTACTTGCTCGCTTTTGATCGTGAATTGGCCGAAAAGGCGGTTAAGGAGCGATATCCTTCCGAGGGCCCGCATTTTCTCGAAAAAATCATTCAGGCAAGTTTCGATCTGCCGCTCCCTCCACGCGATGACCTGAATGAAGCCGCCCTTTCCCGGATCAGGACCATATGTGGCGTCTCAGATGACGATGCCCAAGACATCCATTTCAAGGAAGTCTTTAATGCAATTTCTCCATACCTGAATACGCCCCGGGATTTGGTGCGCCTGTCCAACGCGATGACAGTCAGTTGGCCGCCTGTCGCGGGAGAAGTTGATATTGCTGATTACATGGGGCTGGAGATTATACGATTGTTCGAGCCTAAGCTCTACAATATCGTGCGTATGAGCAAGGGAAGTCTTTGTGAGAATAAATTTGGATTAGATGATTATGAAAGTCTCAGGAGGGAAATTCAGCCCTTTCTTGTCCCTGTTTCAGACGAGCACAAGAAGCATGCAGAAAGTATTCTTATGATTATATTCTCTCCATTTAGCAGTAGAGGAAGTTTATTCCCCCCTAAAAGGAGAAATAAATTAAAAAGATGGATATATAAAGAGGATTACTTTGATAGATATTTCCGAATGTCCATTAGTAATACTGCGATTTCCAATGCGGAACTTGATGAATTTATAGGGCAATGCAATAATAAGGATTACGTAAAAAAAATTTTCCGCAATGCGCTTAAAGAAATTCGGAAAAATGGGAAATCCAGAGTGCCACTGTGGCTTGAAGAACTGAAGGTTCATGCGTCAAAGATTAATAAGGATAGAATCCCCAATCTTGTTTCTGCAATATTTGAAATTGCTGATGACATTGATTGGAATGGGGACAGAGGAGAGGGGGGCCCTTCATTTGGTGACAACTACCCGCGTATTTACGGGTTTGTTTACGGATTAACACGCGGACGGTATAGCCTGGATAAGCGGAGCAATATATTTATTGCCGCTTGTAAAGATGCCCAAGTTGGATGGCTGTCTTACTTTACTCGCTCAATTATGGACAACTACGGTTTGCTCGACGGTTTAGAAAAGATTCCGCCAGAAGAATGTCTGCTTACGGAAGGCCATGTCAATAATCTTAAGGCTCTTGCAAACAGGGCAATTGAAAAAGCCGGGGCAAATGGAGAGCTTATTTCTCATCCTCACCTTGCATACATATTGTACCGCTGGCGTGAATTCTCCCAGGATGGGAATGCTCCTGTAAAGGCCTGGACCCAGAGCCAGCTTGATAATGATGAAGCAGTTGCTTTAATGGCCAAAGTGTTTCGAAGTTTGCTTCCATTTCGAAGTGTAACTCACGGGGCGGTTGAGCGAGGCAATATTTGGGAACAGAGAATGAAGAATCCTGAGAATGGCCTAGAGTCGGTTATTCATCTGGACCCGTTTCTGGAACGTCTCGAAACGCTTGAGAATGGCGATGTTCTTGAAAGTCCATATGACGGATATGTAAAGGATTTTCTCCAGACCTGGCGTGAAAACATAACGGAGACGGGGGACAATTAGGGTAAATTCTTCCCTCTAAGCACAACAGGCTCTTTCCGCAAAAGGACCGGGAAAAACACCCCGCCACGGACTTATGGCTTTGCTTGGGCGAAGTGGATTATGTACCGTGGGAAGATAGTCTTGACAGCAAGGACAGGCGGACATGACGATTGCGGCGCCATATTTATTGTTTCTCGGGGACGCGCAGGACTCGCTGGCGGTCAAGACGTCGCGCGGGATTGCTCAGTGGCGGCCGGAAAAATGTGTCGGCGAGCTGAAAATGCCCGGCTGTTCGGTCAGTCTGGGGCTGCCGGAGGTCGGCTTTGAGGAGGCGGTGGAAAAAGGCGCCCGAACCTTTATCCTCGGGCTGGCCAATCGGGGCGGCAGCATCGCGCCGGGCTGGCTTGGCTATCTGGAGGCGGCGCTCAAAGCCGGACTGGACATCGCCAATGGCCTGCATGACCGGGTGGCGGCCATTGACGACATAAAGCGCCTGGCGGACAGCCTGGACCGGCGCATTTTCGATGTGCGCCACCCGGCGGAGACCCTAAGCGTGGGCACTGGCCGCAAGCGCTCGGGCAAGCGTCTTTTGGCGGTGGGGACGGATTGTTCGGTGGGCAAGATGTACGCCACCCTGGCGCTGGAAAAGGAAATGCAGACCCGGGGGATGAAGGCGACATTCCGGGCGACCGGGCAGACCGGCGTCTTGATCAGCGGTCAGGGCCTTTCGATCGATGCCGTGGTGGCCGACTTTATCTCCGGCGCGGTTGAAAGCCTGTCGCCGGACAATGAGGCCGACCACTGGGACCTGATCGAGGGCCAGGGCTCGCTGTTTCATCCTTCTTACGCTGGAGTCAGCCTGGGCTTGCTGCATGGCGCGCAGCCCGATGTGATTGTTCTGTGCCACGAGGTCGGTCGGGCGCATATGCGCGGCCTACCCCATCAGGCGCTGCCGGATCTGGGCGCCTGTATCGAGGCCAATCTGGCGGCTGCCAGGCTGACCAATCCGCAAGTGCGGCTGGGCGGCATTTGTGTTAACAGCTCAGCCCTGTCCGAGCGCGAGGCGCAAGACTATTGCGCGCGGTGGGAGCAGGAATTCGCGGCGCCCTGTGTCGATCCGCTACGTCATGACGTCAGCCCGATCGTCTCTTTTATCGCGGAGCTTTGAGCCATGTTCGAGCGGCGGCTGGCGGTCTTTGGCGAAAGCTGGCCTCTCAAGGAGCCGTTTCGCATCTCGCGCGGGGTCAAGACCGCCGCCCAGGTTGTGGTGGTCGAGCTGGACTGCAACGGCGTTGTTGGCCGGGGCGAGGCGGCGCCCTATCCGCGCTATGGCGAAACCGTCGAGGCGGTGATCGATCAGATCACGGCGGTGGCCGGGGTGATTGAGGAGGGGATAAGCTTCGGGGAGTTGCAGAAAATCCTGCCCGCCGGGGCGGCCAGAAATGCGGTGGATTGCGCCTTGTGGGACATAAGGGCGCGCTGGCGCGGGGTTTGCGTCGCCAGGACGCTCGGCCTGCCGGCGCCCCGCCCGGTGGAAACCGCGGTGACGATCGGCCTTGATACGCCGGAAAACATGGCGCGCAAGGCCGGCGAGCTCAGCGGCTGCCCGGTGCTGAAAATAAAGCTCGACCGCGAGCAGATCACCGCCCGGCTTACCGCGATCAGGGACCAGGCGCCAAGCGCCCGGATCATCATTGATCCCAATGAAAGCTGGAGCATCGATATCCTGCGCGCCCATAACGACTTTCTGGCCGACATGAACATCGCCCTGTTGGAGCAGCCGCTGCCGGCCGATCAGGACCAGGGGCTGGAGACATTCACCCCCGCCGTTCCGGTCTGCGCCGATGAGGCCTGCCACACCGCCGCCGATCTGGCCGGCCTGACGGGCAAATATCAGTTCGTCAACATCAAGCTGGACAAGACCGGCGGCCTGAGCGAAGCCCTGGCGCTCAAGCAGCAGGCCGTCCAGATGGGCTTTGGCATCATGATCGGCTGCATGGTGTCGACCTCGCTGGCCATGGCGCCGGCGCTGCTGCTGGCCGATGACGCCGCCTTTGTCGATCTTGACGGCCCGCTGTGGATGGCCCGCGACCGCGACCATGGGCTTGAGATCGAAAACGGCATAATCGCCCCGCCCAGCAGCGCGCTGTGGGGCGGGGGAATGCCGGCGAACTGAATTTGGGAAGGGGGGTAAATGGTGGGCGCGGCAAGGATTGAACTTGCGACCCCTACGATGTCAACGTAGTGCTCTCCCACTGAGCTACGCGCCCTGATAAGCAACTTGCCGGGACTATAAGCAAATCCGGCCGGGGTTCAAGTGTTGTTTGGGGTAAAAAACCGCTTTGCGCGGCGCGCCGGCCGGTGGCGGTCAGGCGGCCAGCACGCGGTCTATTTCCTCGACCAGATCGCGCAGATGGAAGGGCTTGGAGAGAACCTTGACCCCGGTCAGCGATTCATCCTTGCGGTTGAGCGCCACCGCGGCAAAACCGGTGATGAACATGACCCGCATGCCGGGGACGATCTTGCTGGCTTCCTCGGCCAACTCGATGCCATCCATGCCCGGCATGACAATGTCGGTGAGCAACAGGTCATAGGGGTCTTGATTGAGCAACGGCAGGGCGGCGCTCCCCCGGCCAACCGCAGCCACCTCGTGTCCGGCGCGTTGCAGCGCCCGGGTCAGAAAGCGGCGCAGGGATGAATCGTCCTCCGCCAGAAGAATTCTCGCCATTCCTAATTGTCTCCCCACAGGCATTAAATCCCAGGATGGATGCGCGCATGCTGCCACAATAATTCTAAACATGTGATGAATAATCGTTAACAGGCTGCGGAAAAACCCCTAGCTTTTGGGACTATACCGTGATTCCCTGTTTTGCGGGAACATGGAGACGCGAATGCGAGGGGTTTTTCAGCAGCCTGCTGGGTCATTTGCTATAAAATAGTCCTTTGCCGCCCTGGCGCCCTTTGCCATACTGACCGGCGTGATAGAAACCGACCGCCTGTTTGCGATGCCCCCGCCAATCAACCCGGCGCCGTTTGTGGTGCGCCCGCCCGCCCGGCACAGCGCGCCGCTGGTTTTCGCCTCGCCGCACAGTGGCGCTCATTATCCGCCTGCCTTCCTCAAACGCGCCTGTCTGGCGCTGCGGGTGTTGCGCCGGCTGGAAGACGCCTATGTCGACCGCCTGTTCGCTTTTGCCCCCGATTTCGGCGCACCGCTGCTCCAGGCCGGCTATGCCCGCGCCTATCTCGACCTCAATCGCGCCGCCAATGAACTCGACCCCGGTCTATTCGGCCCCGAGGCCAGTTTGGCGACGGCCTTGCCCCGGCGTGGCGGGGTGTTGCCGCGCTGGGTGGGGGGCCGTGAGATCTATGGCGCGGCGCTGCCCGCCGGTGAGGCGGAGCGCCGCATCGCCGGCATTCACGCGCCCTATCATCGCCGGCTAGCGCAATTGATCGCGGCGACCCGGGAGCGATTCGGCCATGTGCTGGCGATTGACTGTCATTCCATGCCGGCCACCGCCTCGCCGGCGGATATTGTGCTGGGGGACCGCTTCGGCGCCAGCTGCGCGCCGGCGATTCCCCACGCCGCTGCCGTTTTTCTGCGCCGCGCCGGCCTCGATGTGGTGCACAACGAGCCCTATGCCGGCGGCTATGGTACAGCCTATTATGCCGCTCCCGAACGCGGGGTTCATACCGTGCAAATCGAGATAAACCGCCGTCTTTACATGGATGAAACCACCCATGAGCCGCATGCGGGGCTGGAGCGTCTGCGCGATGTGCTGCGCGGCCTGGCGGCGGCTCTGGCCAGCGCGCTGGATGCGGCCTCACCGGGCAAGGCGGCCTCGGGAGCGGCTTCGCAGGCCCCCCGGCTGGCCTGAAAACGGGGGAAAGCCGGGGTTTTTGGTAAAAAAAAGCCACTCCGACGATGCCGGAGTGGCTCAAGTTTAGGGAGGAAACGCCCACGGAGGGCAGCAGCACTGTGCGGGCTACCGCAAAGCCAGCGCTGCACCCCTTATAATAGGTGTTCGCGGTGCTGAATCAACCTTTTTTTTCAAAATCGGCATTAAAATTAATTGGAGTCTTGCTGATTAACTATTTGAAATAAAAAAGTTTTATTAAAGTTTTACGCTGCCGTGGGCGCCTGGCACACGGTTATGTGATGCTTAAACCCTAACCAAACAGGGCGATCACCGCGCTATAGCCATAGAGGTGATTAGCCGATACTTCGCCATTGGCGTAAAAGCCGATCACCGGCACGCTCTCGCCCAGCACATCGCTGATTGTCTCAAGTTCGGCATTGCCCGAGCCGAACATCGGCGCGCCGCGGCCGGTGCACGAGAAATAAAGCGCGCCGCGGGGACGCCCGCCCCGGGCGATCAGTCGGTCGCGGGTTTCCTCGAGCATCACATCAAGGTCGGCAAGCGCGCTATAGGGGTCACGTCGGCAGAACATGATGCGCCGTCCCGCAGACAGATGGGCGGCGATGCGCAGCCGGTTGCCTTGGGGGTCAAGCCCGGTGATTTCGCGCAGCAGATAATCCTGGCGTTCGCTACCGGGCAGCGGAAAACCGGCGAAAATATAGCCGCCGGTGTGCGACAGGCTACGCTGCATCACCGGGCCAATATCCTCGGCGAACACCTCATAGGCCGGCCGGCCATCGATCTCGATAGCGATGTCGTCATCGCATTTGGTGATTTCGCGCACCGGGCCGATCGGCGTGCAGCCCTGGCTAAGTCCGGTAAAAAGGCTGACCGAGGGGGCAAAGACCACTCCCGACAGACCGCCTTCGGTCACCCCGCCGGCAATTTGCGGAAAGCTGTGTTGCGATGACGCCAGGCCGCCAACAAAGAACACCCCGCAGGCCTCGCCCAGCGGCGCGATCGCCTCGAAGGCTTCGGGCGCGCGCGGGTCGGCGTGCACCACCCCGGTATGGCCGCTGCCGGGGGGAAGCCAGTCAGCCAGGGCGGCCAGGCTCGGAGCGAGTTTGGCCGGGTCGGCCTCGAAGGTCTTGAACTGGCCCGCGCCCAGCGGGCAGATCATGATCGCCAGCGCCGGCTCGTCGATGAACGGCCGGCCCAGCGCGCACACCCCCACCCCGGTGGTGCCGACCCAGGTGGCAACGCCGGTTTTGCGGCGCAGATAGCGGACGATGTCGGCGGCATTGTCGGCCAGCAGCCCGGTAAGATAGACAAAACCCAAGGCATTTTGCGCGGCCAAATCCGGTTTGTTGTCTGGTTTATTGTTTGGCGGGCCGGCAAGCCCGGCGACCGCCTGCGCGCAGGCGTCGCGCCAGTGGGGGGCGCAGCCGAACGCTGCTTTGAAGCTGTTTTCCATCTGTCAGGCTGCTAAATGTTGCCGCGCGGTTTTTCGTCCTTGACCCCCAGATAAACAAATAAAGCTGAACAAAGAATGAGCGCCAGCAGGCCGAATACCGCCCGATAGCCGATCAGCGGGCTGGCGGCATGGGTGAACAGACCCATGACGAGACCGGTCAGCGCCTGGATCAGCGCCGTGCCGCCCATGTTTCCCATATTGCCCAGGGTCAGACCGCGGCCCACCAGCCGGTCGGGGAAAATGGCTCGGGCGTGGGCGTAGATGATCACCACATAGCCGTTAAAAAAGCCCAGGGCGGCGAGCAGCGCGGTGGTGCGCCACAACACCGGCGCGCTGTCGAGCGCCAGCACGGTCAGGATTGTCAGATTGGCCAGCGCGCCGGCTATCACCAGCCGCTTGCGGGTGTTGAACAACCGGTCGAGCGGGCCATAGGCGACAAGGCCGGCAACCGAGGCGATCGCCATGATCAGCAGGATGCTGCCGCGCTCGGCGGTGTCCAGGCCGAACACATCGCTCAGAAAGGGCCCGCCCCACAGTCCCAGAATGCTCGCCACGGCGCCACTGCCAACACTTTGCAGGGGCAAAATGCGGCCGAAACTGGGGTTGTGCAGCACCGCGCCGAGGCCGCGCAGGGCCTGACTGGGGGCCTCGCGGTGGCGGGAATGAAACGGATGACCGGGCGGCGCATCGCGCACGATGATCAAAACCCCGGCCGCCACGATGGCCGAGAGCACCGCCACGCCGGCGAAAATGATGCGCCAGCCCACCGCCTGTGCGGTCCAGCCCAGCGGGCCGGTGGACAGGATCGCGCCGCTATAGCCCACCGCCATCACTAGCCCGGCCATGGTGGCGAAGCGCTCGGGCGCGAACCAGCGGGCATAGACGATAAAACTGCCCATCAAAATCGGCGCGCAGCCCAGCCCCATGAGTCCGCGGGCAACGATCAGCACCCGGACATCATGGCCGGCGAAAAACAGCACGCTGCCCGCGATGGCGAAACCGAACAGGGCGAAAATGGTCAGCCGCGGCCCCCAGCCGTCGATCATCAGGCCGACCGGGATCTGGGCCAGCGCGAAAGCCAGAAAAAAGGCGCCGCCCAGCAGGCCGATGGCCTCGGGCCCGAGGCCAAGCTCGGCCATCAGATTGGGCGCGATCACCGCGTTGGAGGAGCGCAGGAACTGGCTTAGCATATAGGCGGCGCCGAGCACGCCGACCAGCGCCATCACCCGCGCCCGCGAAACCTGGTGTTCCTGCATCTTTGAGGCCCGTTTTTTCGATAATGGTTCCTGCTTGCAGGTTGTAGACGCCATCGCGGGGTGGAACAAGGCTTGCTCCGCCGCCGCGCATGGCTATACTGCGCGCGCTCCTCACAGAAAGCCGACCAGTATGACCCTGCGAAATATCGCCATCATCGCCCATGTCGATCATGGCAAAACCACGCTTGTCGACGCGCTGCTGCGCCAGTCCGGCGCCTTCCGCGAGAACCAGCAGGTCGCCGAGCGGGCGATGGACACCGGCGATCTGGAGCGTGAGCGCGGCATCACCATCCTGTCGAAATGCACTGCGGTGGACTGGAAGGGGGTGCACATCAATATTGTCGACACCCCCGGCCATGCCGATTTTGGCGGCGAGGTCGAGCGCATTTTGAGCATGGTCGATGGCGTGGTTCTGCTGGTCGATGCCGCCGAGGGGCCGATGCCGCAAACCAAGTTCGTGACCACCAAGGCGTTGCAGCTCGGCCTGCGGCCGATCGTGGTGATCAACAAGGCCGACCGGCCCGATGCCCGCGCCCATCAGGTGCACGACGAGGTGTTCGATCTGTTCGCCATTCTCGAGGCCAGCGACGACCAGCTCGATTTTCCCACCCTTTACGCCTCGGCCAAACAGGGCTGGGCGGTGGCCGAGCTGGAAGACGAGCACGCCTCACTGGCGCCGCTGTTCGAGATGATCGTCGCGCATGTGCCCGAGCCGCAGGCGGTCAACCGTCTGGAGGCCCCCTTCGCCATGCTGGCCAGCCTGCTGGAATATGACCCCTTCCTCGGCCGGGTGCTGACCGTGCGGATCGATGCCGGAAAGGTGCGCCAGAACACCACCATCAAGGTGCTCAATATGGCCGGCGGTCTGGTCGAACAGATGCGCATCAGCAAATTGCTCGCCTTTCGCGGACTGGAGCGGGTGGCGGTGGACGAGGCTCGGGCCGGCGAGATTGTGGCGATTGCCGGCATGCACACCGCCACGGTCGCCGACACCCTGTGCGATCTGGCGGTCAGCGAGCCCTTGCAGGCCATTCCGGTCGACCCGCCGACCCTAGCGATGACCTTTTCGATCAATGATTCGCCGCTCGCCGGGCGCGATGGCAAAAAGGTCACCTCACGGGTGATCCGCGAGCGGCTGTTGCGCGAGCAGGAGGGCAATGTCGCCATCCGGGTGAGCGAGACTGCGCAAAAGGACGCTTTCGAGGTCTCCGGCCGCGGCGAGTTGCAGCTTGGCATTTTGATCGAGACCATGCGCCGCGAGGGCTATGAGCTGTCAATCAGCCGGCCGCGGGTGCTGTTTCGCGATGATCCCGAAAGCGGCGCGCGCCAGGAGCCGATCGAGGAGGTGCAGATCGACGTCGACGACGAGTTCACCGGCGTGGTGGTGGAGAAAATGAGCGCCCGCAAGGCCGAGATGACCGACATGCGGCCCTCGGGCGGTGGCAAGACCCGCATCACCTTCGCCGCGCCGTCGCGCGGCCTGATCGGCTATTATGGCGAGTTTCTCACCGACACCCGCGGCACCGGCATCATGCACCGGCTGTTTCAAGGCTATGCGCCCTACAAGGGCGACATTCCCGGCCGCCGCTCCGGGGTGCTGATTTCCACCGGCGACGGAACCGCGGTGCCCTATGCGCTGTGGAACCTTGAAGAACGTGGCGTGTTGTTCATCGACGCCGGCGAGCAGGTCTATCAGGGCATGATCATCGGCGAGCACAGCCGCGGCAATGATCTCGACGTCAACCCGCTCAAGGCCAAGCAACTGACCAACATCCGTGCCGCCGGCAAGGATGACGCGGTGCGCCTGACGACGCCGCGCAAGATGCGGCTTGAAGAGGCCATCGCCTATATCGATGATGACGAACTGGTCGAGGTCACCCCCCACCACATTCGCCTGCGCAAGCGCCACCTCGTCCCCCACGAGCGCAAACGCGCCGCCCGGGCGGGTTAAGCCAGGCCCCGCGTTATTCCTCTGCGCGCGTGCGGGTCATGACAAAGCGCTGATAGATATAGGCCAGCGCCAGCAGTCCCAGACCAAGGCCGAGCAGGGAGGCCACCCGTAACAGCCCTTCAAGATGGGCGGTATCAAAACCGAACACCTTGACCACCGCCAGCGCCAGCACCCCCAGCGCCGCATAGCGCATGGCCGGGCGGCCCAATATGATGCCCGGCGCCAGCAGGGCGGCGCCAAAGATCATCCAGACGATGGAATAGGCGTATTGCTCCGCTTGGCCAAAGCGCCAGCCGGTCAGATCGGCGCCGTGAAACCAGTGGCGCACTTCAAGGCTGATGGCCAGAAAACAGACCGCCAGTGCCGCGCTCTGCGCCCAGGCCCGCCCCCGCCCCTCAAGCCGCCAGCCGGCAAGGGCGAACAATGCCGCCGGCGCGCCGTAAACCCATAACAGGGCGTTGAAGATTTTCGGCCCGGCGATCTGGCTGGCGGCGTTCCACAGCGGATTGGCGTCGAGCAGGGGCATAAGCGCGAAATAGCCCACGCCCAGCCCGCCGATAACGATCGCCGCCCGGTTGAAGGCCGGGCTGGGCCACCAGCGCCGCGCCTCCCATAAAACCAGAGCCAGGGTCAGCCATATCACCGGGTAAAAGCCAATCTGAACCAGATCGCTGGTCCACAGCGGCCCGCGGCTCGCGCCTAGCAGGGGCGAAACCTCCAGGGTGAAAAAGAGGAAGGCGAAAACACAAAAGGTGGCCTCGAGCACCACCGCGGAGCGCCCCGCCCGATGGGCGCGCAGCTGCCAGGCCCCGGCCAGCGCGGCCAGCGCGGGAAGCGCCAGCACCGCCATCAGCCACCAGGCGTTATAGGGCCGGGGCGCGCCCGACAGGCTGTCGAGGGCAAGAAAACCGGTCCATAGCGCCAGCGGCAGAAAGAGCAGCCGCAGCGCCGAGATAGCCTCGTTCCGCCGGGCGCGCAATCCGGCCCAGCGGCCCGCGATTTGGGGGGCGAAAAACCGGGTTTCAATAAAGGCGAGCACGGGCGACAGCGCCGCCAGGGCGATAATTCGCGGCGCGCCTGACAGGCCGATGGATAGCGCGATGGTAACGAACAGCGCTGCGGCCAGGCCGTAGGCCGCCCGCGCTGGCTCGCGCAAAACCGCCATCACCGCGCCGGCCATCAGCCCGCCGATACCGGCTGCGCCGAGCGCCCACAGGCCCGATGTTTCGCCGGACAGGCCGGCATAGGCGGTGATGAAATAGGCCAGCGCGCCAACCGCCGACAGGCTGGCCCAATAGCCTTCGCGGCGGGAGCGTGCCAGGCAGGCGAAACCGCCGGCGGCGAACACCAGTCCGGCTTCCAGGGCGGTCAGGCCGAAGCGGGCGGTCTGGCCGGCCAGGCCCTCGATATGCCAGAGCTGCAAAAACGCCAGCAATACCGCGCCGGCCAGCCACGACAGCCCGCCATAGCGCCCATCGAAGCGCTCCAGCGCCACGCAGGCCAGGGCGACCAGGCATAACAGCGCCCATTCCAGCGTGTTGAAACCAAGTTGGCGCAGCGCCACCCCGAGCAGCGCCAGCGCCAGCACAATATTGGCGAAGGCGATCAGGCGCAGGGTCAGGCCGGGCAGCAGCCAGGCGGCGCGTCTGGTTGCGGGGTCGGATGAGCGGGCGGCGGTGGCCACCAGGGTTGCCGCCGCGCCGACCAGAAACAGCGCCACCCATTTAACATCCGCCGGGCTGGCGGAGAATACCAGCCACAGGCCGGCCCACAGATTGCCGAACAGCACCGTCAGGATGGAGACCAGCGGCCAGCCGCGCCGCCCGGCGATGGTGTTGACGCCAATGGTGAGCACCAGCAGATAAAGAAACAGGCCGCGCGCATCGGGCGCAGCTTCGCCGACCAGCACCGGGGTGGCGAAGCCGCCGAGCAGTCCCATGATGGCGACCACCGGCCCCTGACGCAGGGCGAGCACGACCGCTCCGGCGGTGACCAGCGCCAGCAGCGCGAAACCCACGGTGGGGGAGAGGAAATGATAAAGACTGGTCGAGGCCAGCAACACGCCGTAGAGCACCCCGAGGCCGGCCGCGCTCAGCCCCTGGACGGCGCCGGGAACATCATCTGGCAGGGTCTCGGCGTCCTTCGGGCGGCGGCGCAGCCACTCGCCGCCAACCAGCAACGCCAGCCCGGCCAGCGCGCCGATGATCATGCGCGCGCCGGGGCCGAGCAGGCCCTGTTCGACCGAATATTTCACGAAATAGGAGCCGGCCAGAATAATCGCGCCGGCGCCCAGCCAGACCGACAGCCGGCTGCCCAGCAACTCCTCCAGCCCGGCGCGTTTTTTCGCCTTGGGTTGCTTCGTCTTGGGCGCGGCCGGTGCCGCCGGTGCGGCCGGTTGTGCCGGGCGCTGGACGGAAGGAACGCTGGCCGGGGGGGTGGCGGGCAGGATCCCTTCTTCCAGCCGGGTGATGCGGCGTTGCAGCTCGCGGATCCGGGCCAGGGCGATCAGCGAGGCAATGCCGCCGACCACCGCGCCCAGAACAATCAACAGCGCTATGATAACCATCATCGCCCGTCCCCCCTGCCTCGAAGGGCCTCATGGTCCCTGCAAAGCAGGCGGGCTGTCAAGTCCGGGCGAATCGCCCCGGGGCGTAGTCGCCAGCGCTCACCCCGGCCTCCGTCAGATCGGCGCTGGTCTGCCCGGTGATCATGCCGGCGGCCAGCCGGCCCATCGCCGGCGCGGTCTGAATGCCATAGCCGCCCTGGCCGACGAACCAGAAAAAACCGGGGACCGCCGGATCCATGCCGACCACCGGCACCCGGTCGGGCGAAAAGCTGCGCAGCCCCGCCCAGCGCGCGTGAATGCGGCGCACGTGAAGGGTGGTGGCCTTTTCGATGCGCTCGGCGGCGATCGCCACATCGATCTCGTCGGGCTGCACATCGCAGGGCGGCATCAGGGTTTCATCGGCCGGGGTGGCCAGGATGCGGCCCGCTTCGGGCTTGAAATAAAAGCTCTCCTCGACATCGAGCACCAGCGGCCAGTCGTCGATCTTGTGCTCCGGCGGCGCATCGAAGGTGATGATGGTGCGCCGCAGTGGGCGCAGGCCGATCGGCCGCGCCCCGGCCAGCAGCGCCACCTCGTCGCCCCAGGCGCCGGCGGCGTTGATCACTACCGCGGCGCGGATCGGACCGCGGGTGGTCTCGGCGATCCAGCGCCCGCCGGCGCGGCGCAGGGCGTGCACCCCGGCATCGGCCCATAATTGGCCGCCGCGCTGTTTCATACCACGCAAAAAACCCTGGAGCAGGGCGGCGACATCGATATCGCGCGAGCTGGGCTCGGCCAGGGCGCGCGCAACATAGTCGCGGCGCAGCACCGGCACCCGCGCCCGGGCTTGCGTAGCCCCGATCAGGCGCACTTCGGCGCCCAGCTCCGACATCTCGCGGTAAAAGGCGTCGAGCGCGCCCGCCTGGTCGCGCCGTGCGATATAAAGCGAGCCGCAACCGGTCAGCAGGGGATGGTCGCAAAAGCCGGCGGGCGGGGCATTGAAAAAGCGCCAGGAGGCCAGGGTCAGCCGGCGCACCGGGGCGGGCCCGTAAGACTGGACATAAAACGCCGCCGAGCGGCCGGTGGTGTGATAGGCCGGCTGGGTCTCGCGTTCGGCGATAATGACATCCCCCGCCCCGGCGAGGAAATAGCCGGCGCAGGCCCCGGCCATGCCCGCGCCGATAATCAGAAAGTCACAGTCCCGCATGGTATCCCTTGCTTATCTATGCCGCTATCCCTTATCACAAAACCATGAGCCCCTGGCGTGAATATCTCGATTTTGCTCACCAACTGGCCGATGCCGCCGCAGCGGTCTCCCGGCCGCGGTTTCGCACCGCCCTGAGCATTGATGACAAGACCGGGGCTGGCGATGGCTTCGACCCGGTAACCCGCGCCGACCGCGAGGCCGAGAGCGCCATGCGGGCGCTGATCCGGGGGCGCTATCCCGAGCACAGGGTCTTTGGCGAGGAACACGGCGGCGCGGCGCGCGAAATCCGGGGAGACGCGCCGGGCTGGGTGCTCGATCCCATCGACGGCACCCGCGCCTTTATCACCGGCCTGCCGTTGTGGGGCACGCTGATCGCCTTTAATGACGGCGCTGGCCCGCTGATCGGGATCATGGACCAGCCGTTCACCGGCGAGCGCTTTGTCGGCACCCCCGAGGGCGCCTGGCTGGGTGAGCGCAAGCTGGCGACCCGGCCCTGCGCCGGGCTGGGGGAGGGGGTGCTTTATTGCACCGACCCGGACATGTTCGCCCACCCGGCCGAGCGCGCCGCCTTCGGGCGCGTTGAGGCGCAGGTGAAAATGCGCCGCTTTGGCGGCGACTGCTACGCCTATTGCATGCTGGCGCTGGGATTGGTCGATCTGGTGATCGAGGGCGATCTGAAGCCCTATGACATCCAGGCGCTGATCCCGATCATTGCCGGCGCCGGTGGTGTGGTGACCAGCTGGGATGGCGGGCCGGCCGACCAGGGCGGGCTGATTATTGCGGCGGGCGATCGGCGGGTGCATGCTCAGGCGATGGCGGTGTTGCGGGGATAAAATCATCGAATGCGCGCCAGAACGCGGCGCGCAGGTCGTCGGTTTCACGCAGAATTTCATGGCGCGCGCCATCCAGGGTGATCATTTTGGCCCGGGGCAGGCGGGCGGCAAGCCGCGCCTGGGCGCTACGCGAGACCACCCGGTCGGCGCCGGCGCGCACCATCAGCACGCCGGTTTCCACCGCCTCGGCATAGCCCGGCGCGTTGATCAGCGCCATCGAACGCAACGCGGCGTCGAGCCAGCCCCAGGTCACCCCGCCCAGTTGCAGCCCCGGCTTGCACTCGAGCCAGGCCAGATATTCGTCAAAGCGGGCGCGGTCGCCGGTTAGCCGGTTGTTGGCGAACCGTCGGTCGGCCTCGTTGAAGGGGTGCTGGCCCGGGGCGTAGCGCTTTCCTAAGCCGGCGCGCACCGCCAGATGGCACAACAGACGCTGCGCCGCGCCCAGGTGCAGGCCGGCGAGCGTAGCGCAGCACACCACGCGCTCGATCACCCCCGGCCGGTCATGGAGATAGCGCAACAGGCAATGGGCGCCCATGGAATGGGCCAGGCCGTAAAGCGGCCCGCGGCGGGTGACGACGTCGGCAATGAAGCGGTCAAGTGCGGCGAGGTAATCGGCGAAGTTGCCGATATGGCCTTTTTGCGGATCGGCCAGCAGACGGCTGGAACCGCCCTGACCGGGCCAGTCGAAGGTGAACACATCGAAGCCGCGGCCCAGCAGCTCGCCAATGGTCTGGTGATATTTTTCGATGAACTCGGCCCGCCCACCGAGCAGCAGCACTCCGCCCCGGCCGCCGACGGCGCGCCAGACGCCGGTGCGAAGATGGCCGCCTTGGCCGCCAAGAGCAAGCGTGCCGATCGCACCGCCCGGCGGCGCGGGGGTGAGGGTGGGGCGGGCCATCAGGCGGCGCTCGCCTCGCGCTGCCAATGCTGTTCGCGGGTAGCCAGAAAACGCACCTCGGGCCATTGTTCGATGGCGCGTTGCAGATACCAGGCATTATTGGCCAGATAGACCGGCGCGCCGTCGTGGTCCTCGGCCAGATTGGGGGCCACGCTGTCGGTGAATTTTTTCAGCTCGGCCGGGTCTTCGGCGTCGAGCCAGCGGGCGGTTTCGAAGGCGGCCGGCTCGAAGTGGACCTGAAGGCCATATTCACCGGCCAGGCGCGCCGCCAGCACATCAAGCTGCAACGGGCCGAACACCCCGACAATGAGATCGCCGCCCAGGGTGCGCCGGAACATTTGCGAGGCTCCCTCCTCGGCCAGTTGCTGGAGAGCGCGGCGCAAGTGCTTGGCGCGCATCGGGTCGCCCACCCGCACCCGCTGCAAAATCTCGGGGGCGAAGCTGGGCACTCCGGTAAAGCGCAGGGCCTCGCCCTGGGTCAGCGAATCGCCGATGCGCAACTGGCCATGGTTGGGAATGCCGATAATGTCGCCTGGCCAGGCTTCTTCGGCCAGATTGCGGTCCTGGGCCAGGAACATCACCGGGTTGTGGACATTGATCTGCTTGCCCGAGCGCACATGGCTCAGCTTCATGCCGCGCCTGAAATGGCCCGAGCACAGCCGCACAAAGGCGATGCGGTCGCGGTGGTTGGGGTCCATATTGGCCTGGATCTTGAACACGAAACCGGAAACCTTGGGCTCTTGCGGCGACACCACGCGGCCTTGCGCCGGCTGGGGACGCGGCGCGGGGGCGAAGGCGGCCAGGCCTTCGAGCATTTCGCGCACCCCGAAATTCTTCAGGGCGCTGCCAAAGAACACCGGCGTCATATGGCCGGCGCGAAAGGCCTCCAGGTCGAACGCCGGGCACAGCCCGCGCGCCATCGCCACCTCCTCGCGCATCTGGGCGACCAGCAGGGCGGGTAGACGCTCATCAATCAGCGGATCGTCGAGGCCGGCGCAAGGGGTGGCGTCGGGCGCCCGGTCGCCGCGGGCGCGATCGAACAGCAAGAGCTGGTCGTGCAGCAGATCGTAACAGCCGTGAAAATCGCGCCCCATGCCGATCGGCCAGCTTGCCGGGGTGACGTCGAGAGCCAGGCTTTCCTCGATTTCCTCGAGCAGCGAAAAGGGGCCGCGCGATTCGCGGTCAAGCTTGTTGATAAAGGTCAGAATCGGAATATTGCGCAGCCGGCAGACCTCGAACAGCTTGCGGGTCTGGCGCTCGATGCCCTTGGCGGCGTCAAGCACCATCACCGCCGAATCGACCGCGGTCAGGGTGCGATAGGTGTCCTCGCTGAAATCCTCGTGCCCCGGGGTGTCGAGCAGATTAAAGCTGTGATCGCCATAATCGAAGGTCATCACCGAAGAGGCCACCGAAATGCCGCGCTCGCGCTCGACCTTGAGCCAGTCGGAGCGCGCGGCGCGTGCCGCCCGGCGCGCCTTGACCGCCCCGGCCATCTGAATCGCGCCGCCGAACAGCAACAGCTTTTCGGTCAGGGTGGCCTTGCCGGCATCGGGGTGCGAAATGATCGCAAAAGTCCGGCGGCGGGCGATTTCTGTCTCAATGCGTTGGCTGGGCGGCACGGTGGATATTCCTGAATTTTCGCTGGTGCTGCACTTTATCGGCCGCACGCGCCGTGCAATCAAGCACAAAGGCGTCCGCCAGGTCATCGCGGCGCGTGGGGTGAACTATCTGAAAAATCAGCGCATTGTCCGATGACTAAAATTTTACGAAAATTATGCTCGATTGCGAAATAAATTTTAGACTATATCTATTTGTAAAATATAGGCTTTTCCGATTTTTTAAATGCCAGAATTAACGCTTTGTTTATATCTTTGCCACACATTAGCCCCATTCAAACTTGGTGGAAGAGGTACACATTATGTTGAAATTAATCCGTAAACTTCGCAAGAGTGAAAGCGGCGCCACAGCGATCGAATATGGCTTGATCGCCGCCCTGATCGCGGTTGCCGCGGTGACTGCGATGACCAATGTCGGCACCAGCCTGACAAGCACCTTCACCAGCGTGAAGACACAGCTTGACACGGCGAACGGGTCCTAAAATCCGGTTCACTTTGTCTAAACGCCATGCTGCAGCCTTCATCCCCTTCGGGATGGGGGCTGTAGCGCGTTTAAGCTCTCGGTCCAGGTCAGGGTGATGGTGCTGGGACCCTTGTTATATGGGCTGGTGATTTTGGGCTTCGTCGCCCTTCTGGCGGCGGCGGCGGTCAGTGATGTGCGGTTTTACCGCATTCCCAACCGGCTGTGCGCCGGGGTGGCGATTCTGTTTGCAATTTTCTGTCTGGTTTCGCTGTTCGGCGCCGACAATCTGTTCAGGATTGACTGGCTGGGCGGCCTGATGGTGGGCGCGGCGGCGATGGCGATTGGCGCCGGCGTGTTCGCGCTCGGCCTGTTTGGCGGCGGCGATGTCAAGCTGATCGCCGCCATTGCGTTATGGGCCGGGCCGCAGGAGATCGACGGGTTCCTCATTATTACGACTTTGGCCGGCGGTGTTGTCGCTTTGTTAATACTCCTTGCGCACACTTTAGAACGGATCCGTAATTCGGTGAACGGTGCGGGAAAAGTGGTGAGCCATGAAAAGCGGAAGGTTCCTTATGGCCTGGCCATTGCGGCAGGAGGTTTGTTCGTTGCAGGCCGGCTGCTTGCGGTTCAATCCTTTGCGGCCTAGGCGGGAGATGATGGCATGAATTTCAATCCTCGCAGCTTGATCCTGGTTTTTGTCGCCCTGATCGCCGCCGGTGGTACGGCGTTTCTGGCCCGCAACTGGCTGAACGCGGAACGCGGTCAGGCCACGGTTGTAAAAAAACAGGAGGTCTCGAGCGCGGTGCAGATTCTGGTGGCCAAGAAGGACTTGCCCTCCGGCCTGATCCTGAAGGCCGAGCATCTGCGCTGGCAGGCCTGGCCCGACAAGAAACTGCCCAAGGCCTATATTCGCAAAAACCAGGGCAGCCTGAGCGGTTTTGTCGGCGCGGTGGTGCGCAGCGGCATCGTCGAAGGCGAGCCGATCACCAAAGCGCGGGTCGTCAAGCCGGGCGAACGCGGTTTCATGGCCGCCGTTCTGGCTCCTGGCATGCGGGCGATCTCCATTCCGGTCACCGCCTCTTCCGGTGTCGCCGGGTTCATTTTTCCCGGCGATCGGGTTGATCTTATTTTGAGCCAGACCCTGAAGCAGGGCGAGATCAAGCGCCGCACCTCGGAAACCGTTTTGCAGAACGTTCGGGTGCTGGCGGTCGACCAGCGGACCAATGATCAGGAAAACGAACCGGAAATTTCCAAAACCGCGACCCTCGAGATCACCCCCAAACAGGTTGAAAAAGTTGCTGTCGCCCGCCAGTTGGGGAAATTGTCCCTCAGCTTGCGTAGTCTGTCCAAGCTTGAAATCGCCGAGGGCACCGATGCGTCACAGCCGGTGGTTCCCGAGGCCGGTTCGAGCCATACCTGGGACAGCGAAGTCTCGCGGGTGTTGACCGCCCGCGCTGGTGGCGGGCGCACCGTCAATGTGACGCGCGGCGGCGAGACAGAATCCTACCGGTTCCGGAGGGCGAAATGATGGCCGGTCCGGGGAAACGCTTTGTGCTGGCGCTGGTCGGACTGCTGGGTATTCTGGCGGCGCCGACGGCGACCCTGGCCCAGCAGATTATCAACCCGTCGAGCACGGTCATTCCGCTTGAGGTGCGCAAGGGCAGCCTGGTGCAGCTCAAACAACCGGCAACCAATATTTTTGTCACCAATCCCAAGATTGCCGATGTTCAGGTGAAATCGCCGCGGCTGTTTTACATCATGGGCAAGGAGCCGGGAGAAACCAGTGTTTATGCCCTGTCGGCCGACGACAAGGTGTTGTTCAATGCGGTGATTTCGGTCAAGCCGAATCTCAGCCGGCTGAAACAGGCCTTTTCCAAGTTTCTGCCGGCCGCCACGCTGACCCTGACCTCGGTGGACGGCACCTTGTTGATCACCGGCCAGGTCGATTCGTCCCAGGAAGCCGAGGATGTCCGCCGCCTGACCCGGAGCTTTGTCGGCAAGAAGGCGCCGATCATGAACCGGGTTTCGGTTCAGGGGCCCAATCAGATCAATCTGCGGGTGCGCATCGCCGAAGTGTCGCGCAATGTTCTCAAGCAACTTGGCTTTAACTGGGACAGCGGCTTTGGCGGCCTGAACGGGCTGATCGGCATCGCCACCGGCGCGCCGACCAACATGATGACGCAAAACCCGCTCAGCTCCCTGTCCATGTTTCCCCGCGCCAATCTCGGGGTGCCGCTGGCCAATGTGATCGATCCAATCACCGGCCGGACGTTTCAGACCACCGTCGGCTCGGCATTCCAGAACATGAACCGCCAGTTCCTGACCCGCAATAATGGCACCAACAGCATCGTTGGCAGCCTGACCAAGGGCGCGCTCGATTTGAATGTGGTGATCGACGCCCTGGAGACCAACGGGCTGATCTCAATTCTCGCCGAGCCCAATCTGACGGCGATGTCTGGCGAGACCGCGAGCTTCCTTGCCGGTGGCGAGTTTCCCATCCCGGTGCCGCAGCAGAATAATGTGATCACCATCGCCTATCGCAAGTTCGGCGTGGGCCTGGCTTTCACCCCGACGGTGCGCGCCGATTCCAGTATCAATCTGCGAGTCGCTCCCGAGGTCAGCCAGTTGACCGCGGTCGGGGCGCTGATGCTGAACGGGTTCTCGATTCCCGGGCTGACGGTGCGCCGCGCGGAAACCACGGTGGAACTGGCCAGCGGCCAGAGCTTTGCCATCGCCGGCCTGTTGCAGAACAATATCACCAAGGACCTGAACAAGGTTCCCGGGCTGGGCGATCTGCCCATTCTGGGGCCGCTCTTCCGCTCCGACAGTTTCAAGCGCGAGGAAACCGAACTGGTGATTATCGTGACGCCCTATCTGGTGCGTCCGGTATCGCGCCAGAAAATGCTCACGCCGAGCGATGGCTACCGCGCACCCAATGATATGGAACGGGTGATCGCCGGGGTTAATTACCGGCAACGCCCGCTCGCGCCCAAACCGGACCCGTCAGATGCGCAAGGCCGCAAGATGGTCGGCCCGGCCGGGTTCATGTTGCAATAAGGGGCTGTAGGATGAAAACGCCTGGATATATGATCGCCAGCGTCGCCGCCTTGGTCGTTGTGGGTCTGCTGTCCGCCTGCATGCCGCAACAGGCCCAGTGGCGCGGCACCGCCACCATGAAACGCAATACCGTCGAGTTCATACGCTTGACCCATGACGTGACCTTCAAGGACGGCGCCGCCGCCCTGGGCGACGACCAGGCCAAGAGCGTCGATGCCTTTTTCGCCCGTATTGACGCCCGTTACGGCGATGAAATTTCGGTTGATGCCGGCGATGGCCCCGAGGCGGCCGCCCGGCGCGCGGCGATCATTGCCCGCGCCACGGCGCTGGGCCTCAAGGTGACGAGGGAAACCCCGGTCTATGGTCCGGCGCTGAGCACCGATGGCGCGCGGATTATCGTCGGGCGTTATGTGGTGACGCCGCCGGCCTGTCCGGACTGGCGCAAACCGGCCGGCGCCGATTGGGAAAATACCCCGAGCAGTAATTTCGGCTGCGCCAGTCAGACCAACCTGGGGCTGATGGTCGCCCAGCCGCGTGATCTGCTCTATGGCCGCGATTACGGCGGGCCCGATACCGAAATGATGGCCAAGGCGGTCAAGGACTATCGCGACGGCAAGGCCAAGAAGCTGAAAAAAGAGAAGACCCAGAAAAAATCCGGGGGGTCGAAATGAGCGCCCTAGCCGCCCGGAAACAGGATGACGCGAGCGAACGTGAGCCGTTCGCCGCCTTTCTCAACGATGAGGCCACCACCGAGGCGATCGCCCCGGTAGTCAGCGAAGCCGGTTGGAACACCAGCCGCATTCAGGGCGGCGGCGTTGCCAATGCCGTGCGCTCGCTGGCGCTGACGCCGTCGCCGGAGCTGCTGGTGGTCGATCTGTCTGAATCGGTCGATCCGCTTGGCGACATCACCGCGCTGGCCGAGGTTTGCGAACCCGGCACCGTGGTGATTGCGCTGGGTGAAGTCAATGACATCAATCTTTATCGCGACCTGGTCAGCCAGGGCATTTTCGATTATCTGGTCAAGCCGGTGTCGGTGGACAGTCTGCGCACCGCGCTGGCCGCCGCCGACAATGCGCTGCGGGCCTCGGCGCCTGAAGAGGGCCCCGCCAGTGATGCGGCCGTGACCAACAGCGTTACCACGGTGATCGGGGTGCGTGGCGGCGCCGGCACCAGCACCGTGACGATCGGGATCTCCTGGCTTCTGGCCCATGAACTGGGCAGCAAGGTGGCGCTGCTCGATCTCGATTTGATGTTCGGCACCGCCAGTCTGGCGTTTGATCTGGAGCCCGGCCGGGGCCTGTGTGACGCGCTGGAAAATCCCAATCGTATCGACAGCCTGTTCATCGACCGGGCGATGGTCAAGGAGTGTGATAATCTGTCGATCTTCAGCTCCGAAGCGCCGCTGGCGGATATTCCCCATACCGACCCCTCGGCGCTGGCCCATCTGGTCGAGGAACTGCGGGCGCATTTCAACAATGTCATCATCGATTTGCCGCGCAGCTCGATCAATCAGCATCCGTTCCTGCTGACCGACGCCAGCGAAGTGTTTCTGGTGGCCGACCTGACCCTGACCTCGATTCGCGATACGATCCGGATTCTGGCCTATATTCGCAATATCGCCCCCAAGGCGGAGGTCAAGATCATCGTCAATCGGGCGAGCAATCAGGGCGAGGTGACGGTGCGCGATTTTGAAAGCGCCATCGAGCGTAAAATTGACTGGGTTGTTCCGGCCGACGTGCGCTCGTCGATCACCGCGGCCAAGGCCGCGCAAACGCTTCCCCAGGCGGCGAAAACCAGCCGCTCTTCGGTGATGCTGCGCAAAATCGCCGCCAGCCTGGTCCCGGGAGATGATGGCGAGAGCAAAAAACCGCCGGTCTGGAAAAAGCTGCTCCAGGGGGCACGTAAATGACCCGAAATGCTTTTGGCCGCAGACGCGGTGATCAGCGTGGATCCAACATCGCTACCTTCGGGCGCAGTAACACCGGCGATGACGCCGCCGCGCCGCCGCCGGCCGAACCGGCGCGGCCCGCGGCGCCGGAGAGTGAAAAATCTTACGCCAGCAATGTCGACAAGGCGCTTGATCTGGTCAGGACGCAGGTTGATGCTAAGTTCAAGCCCGATGCCGGCGCCAAAATTCCGCGCGGTGAGATCGCCAAGGAACTGGAATTCATCACCGGCAAGGTCTGCCGTGAAAATGCGATCGAGCTTGATGAGCTGGAAATCCGCGATGTGGTGACGGTTCTGCTCAATGACCTGCTTCACCCGAAAAATCGGGCCTCCAGCGCGCCAGCGGCGCGCAGCAGGGAGCCAGACATAAGCAATGTCGAGGCCGCCAAGGAAAACATTCAGCCGTTGTTGATGGAGCAGATCGACGCCTCCAAGGCCAATGAGTTGAGCCGCCAGGAGCTGGCCGAACAGATCGGTGAAATCGTCGGTGAGTTGCTGAGCCAGGAAAAAATCAACCTCAACCTGCGTGAGCAGCGTGATCTGGTGACCATGCTGCTTAACGACATGCTGGGCCTGGGGCCGCTGGAGCCATTGCTGGCCGATGACGATGTCAACGACATCATGGTCAACGGACCCGATCAGGTCTATGTCGAGCGCAAGGGCAAATTGCAACTCACCGACGTGCGCTTTCGCGACGAACAGCATTTGATGAATATCTGCACCCGCATCGTCAACCGGGTGGGCCGCCGGGTCGATGAATCGAGCCCGTTGTGCGACGCCCGCCTGCCTGACGGCAGCCGGGTCAATATCATCATTCCGCCGCTGGCGATTGACGGATCGTCGATTTCGATCCGCAAATTCGCCAAGCAGAAAATCACCCTGGAGAGCATGACCCGCACGGGCAGTCTTTCGCCCAATATCGCCAAGGTGCTCAAGATCGCCTCGGCCTGCCGGCTCAATATTCTGATCTCGGGCGGCACCGGCTCGGGCAAGACCACCATGCTCAACGCCATGTCACAGATGATCGACCATGGCGAGCGCATCGTCACCATCGAGGACGCCGCCGAATTGCAGCTTCAGCAGCCCCATGTGGTGCGTCTGGAGACCCGTCCGCCGAACCTTGAGGGCCAGGGCGAGATTACCATGCGCGATCTGCTCAAGAACGCCCTGCGCATGCGGCCCGACCGGGTGATCCTGGGCGAGATTCGCGGTGCCGAGGCGGTGGATATGCTGCAGGCGATGAATACCGGCCATGATGGCTCGATGTCGACCATTCACGCCAATACGCCGCGCGACTGCCTGATGCGGCTGGAGAACATGGTGGGGCTGGCCGGCATCAATCTGCCCAGCAAGGCGGTGCGCACCCAGATCGCCTCGGCGGTGCATCTCATCATTCAGGTCTCGCGCATGCGCGACGGCGGACGGCGCATTCAATATGTCACCGAGGTCGTCGGCATGGAAGGCGAGGTGATCACCACCCAGGATCTGTTCCGCTATGAATTCAAGGGTGAAGACGAGAACGGCAAGCTGGTCGGTTCTTGGGAATCGTCCGGCGTGCGCCCCAATTTCATGCCGCGCGCCGAATATTTCGGGCTCGACCGGCCGCTGATGGAGGCGATCTGATTTAGGGGAAATCCATGGATTTCGAAGCCAGTGAAAACCTTGTTCTGCTCGTCATTTTCGTCGGCGCTTTTTTTGCTGCCGGGCTGATCGTGCTGGCGATCAACAGCGTGCTGTCTCCCGGCCGCGGGGTGAATGTGCGCATTGGCAACATCAAGCACCGCTGGGCCGGGGCCAAGGCGCCCGAAGCCAGCGCCAATGTCCGGCGGATCGCGGCGGAAAGCTCGTTCAAGGGGCTGGAAATGCTGGCCGGGCGGTTTTTGCCCCGCCCCGCCGAGATGCGTGCCCGGCTGGAGATGACCGGCAAGGACACCACCCTGGGCGGCTATCTCGCCACCACCATCATTCTGGCGGTGGTCTCGGTTGCCTTTTTGATGTTCTATGTTCATCTGGCGCCGCTCACCGCAGTTCTGGTCGGCCTCGGTCTGGGGGTGTGGCTGCCGCATATGGCGGTGGGCTGGATGGTGCAGCGCCGCCGTGAAAAATTCATTTCCCTGTTTCCCGACGCCATCGAGCTGATGGTGCGGGGGCTGAAATCGGGCCTGCCGATCACCGAATCGATGAATGCCGCCGGTCAGGAAATTGAGGAGCCGGTGGGCAGCATTTTCCGCAATCTGATGGACACCGTGAAACTGGGCCGCACCATGGATGAAGCCTTGTGGGAGGCGACCCGCAAGCTGGCGGTGCCGGAATTCAAGTTTTTTGTCATCAGTCTGTCGATCCAGCGCGAGACCGGCGGCAATCTCGCCGAAACCCTGCAAAATCTCGCCGAGATTTTGCGCAAACGCCAGCAGATGCGGCTCAAGGTCAAGGCCATGTCGTCGGAGGCGCGGGCCAGCGCGATGATCATCGGTTCGCTGCCGTTCATCATGTTCGGCATTCTGCTGGCGCTGCAATATGACTATATGAGCCTGATGTTCACCGACCAGCGCGGCATCATGATGTCGGTGGGCGGGCTGATGCTGATGGGTTTTGGCATTTTCGTCATCTGGCGCATGATCAAGTTTGAGATTTAGCCATGGATTCGACGCTGTTTCTGGGTCTTACCCAAGGTGATCTGATCACCCTGCTGGCCGGCGCGGCCGCCTTCATCGCGGTGCTGGCGGTGTGGAATACCGCGCTCGCCCACAATCCTATGCGCGGCCGGCTGAAAGTGCTGGAGGCGCGGCGCACCGCCCTGCGTGCCGGCTATATCGCGCCCCAGAAACGCCGCACCACCAGCCCGCGCATCAACAGCGTCGGCATGATGCGCCAATTGGTCAACAAGGTGAACCTGCTGGGCAGCGAGCAGGCCCGCAAGACCGGCGAGAAGCTGGCCGAGGCGGGCTGGCGCTCGAAAGACGCAATCGTGATCTTCCTGTTTTTCAAGCTGGTGCTGCCGCTGTTGATCGCCGTGGTCAGCCTGCTCGCCATTTATGTTCTCAAGATGGTTGACTTGCAGCCGATGAGCCGTCTGGCGGTTACCGTCGGTGCGACCCTGCTGGCGGCCCTGGCCCCCGACATGGTGGTCAAGAACACCATCATGAAACGGCGCGATCTGATTCGCAAGGCGATGCCCGACGGGCTCGATTTGCTGGTAATCTGCGCCGAGGCCGGCCTGACCCTGGATGCCGCGCTTAACCGGGTGGCGCGCGAGCTGGGCAAAAATTCGCCTGAACTGGCTGACGAATTGAGTCTGACCTCGATCGAACTGGGCTTTCTGCCCGATCGCAAACAGGCGCTCGACAATCTGGCCAAGCGGGTCAACGAGCCGGCGATGCGCAGTGTGGTGGCGACCCTCAACCAGACCGAGCGCTATGGCACGCCGCTGGCCCAGTCGCTGCGGGTTCTGGCCTCCGAATTTCGCAACGAGAGGCTGATGAAGGCCGAGGAGCGCGCCGCCCGCCTGCCGGCCATTCTCACCGTGCCGCTGATCATCTTCATCCTGCCGACCCTGTTTATCGTGCTCATGGGCCCGGCGATCATCCAGGTGCTCGACACCTTCAAATAGGCTTTCCCACCAAATAGGCCTTTGCACAAGAGACTGTTCTTTACCAGTCTGATTCCGTAAAATCCGGTGCCCCCGCTCTCCGGGCGCGGGGCTTTATATGCGCAGCAAACAAAGGCTCTCATGCCCCCCCTTGTTCACGGCGCGATTGCCGCCGGCCATCAGGAGACCGCCCGCGCCGGCGCGCAGATCCTGCGCGGCGGGGGCAATGCCTTTGACGCCGCGCTTGGCGCTCTGGCGGCGGCCTGTGTCGCCGAGCCGGTGCTGGCCTCGCTGGGCGGCGGCGGCTTTCTGCTTGCCGCCCCGGCGGATGGCGCGCCGCTGCTCTATGATTTCTTCTGCCAGACGCCGCGCCGCCCCCGGCCGCGCGCGCAAATTGATTTTTCCCCGATCCATGCCGATTTTGGCACCGCCCGCCAGGAATTTCATATCGGTCTGGGCGCGGCGGCGACCCCGGGGGTGCCGGCGGGCATCGCCGCGGTTCAGGCCGATCTGGGGGTGCTGCCGCTGGCCCATATCCTCGAGCCGGCGGCCCAACTGGCGCGCGCCGGGGTTGAGATCACGCCCTTTCAGTCGGCCCTGCTCGAAGTGGTCAAACCGATTTATTTGTGGAGCCCGCCGGCCCGCGCGCTTTTCCAGAGCGCCCGCCAGCCGGGCGAGATGCTGCGCCCCGGCGAGCGCCTGCGCAACCCCGGGCTGGCCGAGGCGCTGGAAATGCTGGGCCGTGACGGTGCGGCGCCGTTTTATCGCGGCGCGGTGGCCCGGGACATCATCCGCCAATGCGCCGAACAGGGCGGCGCGCTGACCGCCGCCGATCTGGCCGGCTACCGGGTGATGCGCCGCACGCCGCTGGCGTTCGAGATGGCCGGGGCCGAGGTGCTGACCAACCCGGCGCCCAGCGCCGGCGGGCCGCTGATCGCTTTTGCCGCGGCGCTGTTCGAGCGCGCTGCCATTGCCCCGGTTCGCGGCCGGCTATGGTATGACACCCTGGCCCGGGTGATGGCGCTGACCAACCGGGCGCGCCATGATTGCGGCTTCGACGGCCGGCGCGCCGCCGGCGATGCCGCCGCACGGCTGGTGGCGGCTGATTTTCTGGATCATTTCGAGGCGCTTCTGAAGGGGCGCGCCCTGAAAACCACCGGCACCACTCATATCAGTGTGATCGACGCCCTGGGCAATGCCGCCGCGCTGACGGTCTCCAACGGTGAGGGCTGCGGCTATCTGCTCGGCGGGCACGGCTATATGCTGAACAACATGCTGGGCGAGGAAGACCTTAATCCGGCCGGCTTTTTCACCTGGCGGCCCGACAGCCGGATTTCCTCGATGATGGCCCCCACCATTGCGCGCCGTCCCGATGGCCGGATGATCGCCCTGGGCAGCGGCGGCTCGATGCGCATCCGCAGCGCGATTTTTCAGGTGCTGGCCAATCTGCTGCATCTGGGGGAGCCGCTGGTCGCGGCGGTGGCCGCCGGCCGGCTGCATGTTGAGGAAGGGCTGGTCAATATCGAGGCCGGCATTCCCGAGAATATTGCCGCCGATCTTGCCGCCAGCTTTACCGCGGCGCGGTGCTGGCCGGAGCCCAACATGTTTTTCGGCGGCGTGCACGCGGTGGGCTATAATCCGGCCGGCGCGGCCTTGAGCGGGGCCGGCGATCCGCGCCGCGCCGGGGTCGCGGTTTTTGTCTGAACCGGCGTGGGGGTGTATCCTTGCGCCCTGATGGGATGACCATGGTCAAAATCGTAATATTTTGTCTGCTGATATCCGGGGCGGTGCAGGCCCGGGTGCTCAGGGTCGGCCCAACGCGGACGTTGACCACCCCGTCGGCGGCGGCGCAGGTGGCGCGCGATGGTGATATCGTCGAGATCGATGCCGGGCGTTATAAAGGCGATGTCGCGCGGTGGCGGGCAAACCGGCTGATCTTGCGCGGCGTCGGCGGGCCGGCGGTGCTCGACGCCGGGGGCAGGTCGCTCGGCGGCAAGGCGCTCTGGGTTATCAGGGGGGATGACACGCTGGTGGAGAATATCGTTTTTTCCGGGGTGCGGGTGGCCGACCAGAACGGTGCCGGCATCCGCCTGGAAGGCGACGGCTTGACGCTGCGCCATTGCGTCTTTCACGACAACCAGATGGGTTTTCTGGTTGGCGCCCGGCCCAATAGCGATGTCACCATCGAGCATTCCGAATTTTTCAATAACAGCGTTATCATCCCCGGCGCGCGCCATATTGGGCATAATATCTATATCGGCCGCATTCGCTCGTTCACCCTGCGCTTCAGTTATGTGCACGACGCCCATGTCGGCCATAACGTGAAAAGCCGCGCCGCCCGCACGCTGATCGCCTATAACCGGATTGTCGATGGCCCCTCGGGTGAGGCGAGCTATGTGGTCGATCTGCCCAACGGCGGCGAGGCGCTGCTGATCGGCAATGTCCTCCAGCAAGGGCCGCGGAGCCAGAACTTCATGCTGGTCAGTTTTGGTGAGGAAGGCCGGCTGCATTCCCGAAACAAGCTGACGATGGTCAACAACACCCTGGTCAGCGACCGGCGCGGCGCGATTTTTGTGCGCAACACGACCGATCAGGCCGCCTGGCTGATCAATAATCTGGTCGTCGGAACAGGGCTGCTTTCCTGGGGGCCGGCGCAGCAGATGGGAAATCTTCATCCGTTCTGGCCGCGCTTTGTCGATTGGCGCACCCTCGATTTTCATTTGCGCGCCGGCGCTCCCGCCATTGATGCCGGCGTCGCCCTGGCCGATCCACGCCTGACTCCCAGCCATGAGGCGGACGGTGCGCCGCGCCGCATCATCGGCGTCATCGATGCCGGCGCTTATGAAGCCGGCCCTGTTCCCCCCAACTGATGAGGCCCACCATGACCGATGCTCCCCTTAGCGCGCTTGCCACCCATGAGGTGATCAACCAGCCGCCCCTGCTTGAGCCCTATAACGCCTTTGACAGCGACCCGATGCTTGGCGCGGCGGTGAAACGCGAAGGCGCGGGCCGGGCGCGCGACCATCTGTCGGCTTACGGTGCGCGCATCGGCAGTCCCGAGGTGATCCAGTGGGGCATCGAGGCCAACCGCTATCCCCCTGAATTGCATACCCACGACCGCTTCGGCCACCGTATCGACGAGGTGGTCTATCACCCCTCCTATCATGCGCTGATGGCGCTGTCGGTGGAGCATCAGGTACCCTCGATCGCCTGGCGCGCGCAGACCGAGTGCCGGACGGGTGGCCATGTCGCCCATGTCGCGCTCAGCTACATGCTGGCCCAGACCGAAGCCGGCCACGGCTGCCCGATGGCGATGACCTATGCGGTGATCCCGGCGCTGCGCTGCCAGCCGGATGTCGCCGCCCAGTGGGAGGACAAGCTCCTGGCCCCCCATTATGACGGGCGCGCCGTTCCCGCCGCGCAAAAGGCCGGGGTGACCATGGGCATGGCGATGACCGAAAAACAGGGCGGCTCGGACGTGCGCGCCAACACCACTCGCGCCGAGCCCCTGGGCGCCGGCGGGCCGGGGCAGCCCTATGCGCTGACCGGGCACAAGTTTTTCTGCTCCGCGCCGATGTCCGACGCCTTTCTCACCCTGGCCTACGCCAAGGGCGGGCTGTCGTGTTTTCTGGTGCCGCGCTGGCGGCCCGACGGCACGCGCAACGCCATCCATCTGCAACGGCTCAAGGACAAGCTGGGCAATCGCTCCAACGCCTCGGCCGAGATCGAATACGCCGGCGCTTGGGCGGCGCTGATCGGCGAGGAGGGGCGCGGGGTGGCGAATATTCTTGAAATGGTGCACCACACCCGGCTCGACGCCGCCACCTCCTCGGCCGGGCTGATGCGCCAGGCCCTGGTTCAGGCAGCCCATCATGCCCGCCACCGCTCGGCGTTTCAGAAAAGGCTCATCCAGCAGCCCCTGATGCGCAATGTGATCGCCGATCTGACGCTGGAATCCCATGCCGCCGTAACCCTGATTTTGCGGCTGGCCCGTGCCTTCGACGAGGCCCCGGCCGACCCGGCGGCGCGGGCTTTTGCCCGGCTGGCCACCGCGGTGGCGAAATACTGGGTGTGCAAGCGCACGCCTAATCATGTTTACGAGGCCATGGAATGTCTCGGCGGTTCGGGCTATGTCGAGGAATCGATTCTGCCCCGGCTTTACCGCGAGGCCCCGGTCAACAGCATCTGGGAGGGCTCGGGCAATGTGATCTGTCTGGATATCCTGCGCGCCCTGAGCCGCGAGCCGGCCACCGCAGAGGCCTTTTTCGCCGAACTGGCCGGCGGGCGCGGCGGCGACCGGCGGGTCGATGCGGCGATCGACGCGCTGGGCGACCGGCTGGCAAAGCCGGCCGCGCTGGAGCCCCAGGCCCGGGCGCTGGCCGAACAGATGGCGCTTACCCTGCAGGCGGTGTTGCTGATGCGCGGCGCCCCCGGCCCGATCGCCGAGGGGTTTATCGCCTCGCGGCTGGGGGCAGCCGGCGGGCGCACCTATGGCGCCCTGCCCGAAGGGCTCGACGTGGCGGGCATTATCGAGCGGATTTGACCTTTTCCAGCCCCAACTCCTCGATCATGCGCTCGCGCATGACGAATTTCTGGATCTTGCCGGTCACCGTCATTGGGAAGTCCGTAACGAAGCGGACGTGGCGCGGGATCTTGTAATGGGCGATCTCGCCCTTGCAGAAATCCCGCACCGCGTCTTCGTCCAGGGTTTGCCCCTCGTGCAGCTTGATCCAGGCGCACAGCTCCTCGCCATATTTTTCATCCGGCACGCCGAACAGATGAACGTCCTGGATCTTGTCGTGGCGGTATAAAAATTCCTCGATCTCGCGCGGATAGATGTTCTCGCCGCCGCGAATCACCATGTCCTTAAGGCGGCCGACGATGGCGCAAAACCCCTCCTCGTCGAGGATTGCCAGATCGCCGGTGTGCATCCAGCCGGCCTCGTCGATCGCCTCATGGGTGCGTTCCTGGTCGGCCCAATAGCCGCGCATCACCGAATAGCCCCGGGTCAACAGCTTGCCGCGCTGGCCGCGCGCGATGGTGCGGCCGGCCTCGTCGATAATCTTGACCTCGACATGGGGGTGCACCCGGCCCACCGTCGACACCCGCTTGTCGAGCGGATCGTCGGGGGCCGACTGAAAGCTCACCGGGCTGGTCTCGGTCATGCCATAACAGATGGTGACCTCGGCCATGTTCATGTCGGCGATCACCCGTTTCATCACCTCGATCGGGCACAGCGCGCCGGCCATGATGCCGGTGCGCAGGCAGGATAAATCGAAACTGGCGAAATCGGGATGATCAAGCTCGGCGATGAACATGGTCGGCACGCCGTAAAGCGCGGTGCAACGCTCTTTTGCGACCGCGCGCAGCACCGCGCCGGGCTCGAAGGCTTCGTCGGGATAGACGATGGCAGCGCCATGGGTGATCGCCCCCAGATTGCCCATCACCATGCCAAAACAATGATAAAGCGGCACCGGCACGCACAACCGGTCGCCGGGGCGCAGCCGGATACCCTCGGCGACGAAATAGCCGTTGTTGAGAATGTTGAAATGGCTCAAGGTCGCGCCCTTGGGAAAGCCGGTGGTGCCGCTGGTGAACTGGATGTTGATGGGATCGTCGGGCTGAAGCCGGCGTCCCCGCTCGGCCAGCTCGGCGCGGTGTTCCGGCCCGGCGAGAGCGGGAATATCGGAAAAATTATACATGCCAGGGGTCTTGTCCTCCCCCAGCCGGATCACGGTGCGCAAGTCGGGCAGGCGGGCGGACTTGAGCGCGCCGGGGGCGCAGGTGGCGAGCTCGGGGGCAAGGTCGCCCAGCATGGCGATATAGTCGCTTGATTTGAAGGCGGCAGCGGTGATCAGCGCGGCGCAACCCACCTTGTTGAGCGCATAGTCAAGCTCAGCCCGCCGATAGGCCGGGTTGATATTGACCAGGATCAGCCCGGCCTTGGCGGTGGCGAACTGTACGGTGGCCCATTCGGCATTGTTGGGTGACCAGATGCCGATGCGCTCGCCCACCTCCAGCCCCAGAGCGATCAGCCCGGCGGCCAGGGCATCGACCTGGCGCTTGAATTCGGCGTAGCTCCAGCAGATGTTCTGATGGCATGAGACCAGCGCGTCGCGATCTGCCCAGCGCGCGACGGCGGCATCAAAATTCTCGCCGATGGTCTGATAGAGCAGCGGCGTCGCGCTGGCGCCGTGAACATAGCTTTTCTCGGCCATGGTCTCCCCCGTCTGTTTCACCCTTTTGCAGGTGAGAATACCATGCGCAACAAAGCCGGGCTATGAGACCAAGGGGTTAAAAGTCTCCCTCGGCCTTGAGCATGGCGATCGAGCGGGCGAGAGCGTCGAGGGTGAGATGGCATTCGGCTTCGCCATGGGCCGCCGAGGTCAGCCCCCCCGGCCAGGCCCCCAGATCAACCCCGTTGACGAACATCGCCTTGCGGAACTTGTCGGCCACCGGGGCGTTACCCTTCAACTCGGTCAGGGGAATGACCAGCGGGTCGAACTCGGCCGGGGCGATGGGCCGGCCGCCCGGATTGGTGAAAACATGCAGCGCCGAAAAGGTGCCATAGGCCGCCCAGGGCACGCCCTCACTAGCGAAAATCTGGTTCATGCCGGCGCGCAAGGAGGTGGTGAAGTCATTGGCTCGCTGGCAGGCATCGGTGGATCTGAGCACTTCAAGGGTGGCGATGCCGGCGGCCGCCGACAGCGGATTGCCGTTGAAGGTGCCGGGATGGGCGATTTTTTCGCGCCCCGCCGCGGCCATCGCCTTGAAGTCGAGCAGATCGAGAATATCCTTGCGCCCGGCCAGCGCGCCGCCGGGCAGGCCGCCGGCTAATGCTTTGGCGAAAGTGGCGAGATCAGGGGTAACGCCGTAATGGGCCTGAGCGCCGCCGGGCGAGACCCGAAAACCGGTGATGACCTCGTCGAAAATCAACACCGTTCCGGCCGTCCGGGTGACCTCGCGCAAATGCGCGAGAAAATCGCCGGTCACCGGCACCATGCCGTAAGAGCCGCCGGTGGGCTCGATAATCACCGCCGCGATGTCCGGGTGCTGATCAAAGACGCGCTCCAGCGCGGCGGTGTCGCCGGCCTCGATTAACAGCACATTTTCGGCCAGTCCGGCCAGTACGCCCGGGGTTGGCGAGGCGTCGAAATGATCGACGTAACCGGAGGTCATATGGTCGTGCCAGCCATGGAAATGGCCCTTGAAACGCAGGATCTTGTCGCGCCCGGTCCAGGCCCGCGCCAGACGCAGCGCCATCAGGGTGGCCTCGGTGCCCGAGGAGGTAAAGCGCACCCGTTCGGCGCAGGGTACCATGTCGATCACCAGCCGGCCCCAGCGCACCTCGCGCGGATGGTTGGCGCCGAAATGGGTGCCATCCTGGAGCGCCCCGGTAACCGCGGCCACCATTTCGGGCGGGTTGTGGCCGAGAATCAGCGCGCCATGGCCGCCGAAGTAATCGATATATTCATTGCCGTCGACGTCCCATTTGCGCGCCCCCTTGGCGTGATCGACATAAATGCCGTAAGGCTCGAAGAACCGGCCGTCATGGACGATGCCGCTGGGGAAAATGGTCTCCGCCTGGGCGGCGAGATCGGCCGAGCCCGGGGTTTTCTCAAGATAGCGGGCATCGATCGGCGAGTTGGACAGGGGCGAGTTGGACAGGGGGGTCTGGGACATGGGCGGGTTCCTTGCTCTAAAGGCCGCTGGCGTATTGCATGAGGTGGAACAGGACGTTTTGTTCGATCACCCCGCCGAGCAGATAGGCCCGGGGGCCGCGCGCAAAAGCGGCGACGTCCTGGCCGCCATGGGTTTCCGAGCCCAGCGGCACCAGCGCCTGTTGGTGGTAGTCAAGCGCCATCGCCTCGGTCTGGCTGATGTCGGGGCGGCGGCCTTTGGGCGCGCCCGGGCCATTGGCGTAACCCAGAATAGTGTAGGGCTTGCCGTCTTTAGCCTTGCGGCCCTTGCCGTTCTTGGCCATATCGGCCAGGCCAAGAATTGGCGCGCCGCGCCGGGCGTAGCCGGCCAGCGACAGGGTGTGGCCATGATCGGCGGTGACGATGATCAGGGTGTCGCGTTCATCGGTGGCCTCAACCGCTGCCGCCACCGCATCGGCGAAGGCAACCGTGTCGCCCAGCGCCCGGGCGGCGTTGCCGGCGTGATGGGCGTGGTCGATGCGCCCGCCCTCGACCATCAGGAAAAAACCGGCCGGGTTGGCCGCCAGCAGCGCGATCGCCTTGGCGGTCATGTCCGCCAGGCTGGGCTCGCCGGCCTCATCGCCGGCCCGGTCGGCCTCGAAATGCATGTGCGAGGGCTCGAACAGGCCGAGCACGCGCTGGCCGGGCCGGGGCGCCAGGGCGTCGAACTGGCGTTTGTTCCAGACATAGACCGAACCCGGGCGGGCGCGCCATTCGGCGATCAGATTGCGCCCGTCGCGGCGCTTGCCGGTCACCCCCTTGGCGCCATATTCCGGATCGGCCATCGACCTGGGCAGGAATTTGGCCCGCCCGCCGCCGAAGGCGACAGTAATGCCGGTGGCGGCGACGAACTGGCTGGCGATGTCGCGGCAGCCCTGTTTTTTCGCCTCGGCCGGCAGCTGGCCATCTGATTCCCAATGGCGGTCGGGGACATGGGCGTAGGTCGCCGCCGGAGTGGCGTGGGTCAGCCGGGTGGTGGTCACCACGCCGGTGGCGCGCCCGGCGCTGGCCGCCCGTTCGAGAAAACTGGTCACCTTGTGGCCAGCCATGGCGGCGCAATCACCGCGTTTGACGGTCTGGTCGACGCCGATCACCCCCATCGAGGTTTTCACCCCCGACAGTATGGCGGTGGCGGTGCCCGCCGAATCGGGGGTTTGCGCATCGACATTATAGGTCTTGACCAGGGCGCTATAGGGGAAGCGATCGAAGCTGAGCCGGTTTTCCTCGCCGCTCTCTCCCTTTTGCTGGCCGTCATAGATGCGCGCGGCGGTGATGGTGGTGATATCCATGCCATCGCCGATAAACAGGATAACATTTTTCGCCCGGGTCTTGATCGGCGCGCGCGCCGCCAGCTCGGCGATCCGCGCCGCACCCGCCTTGAACCAGTCATTGTCCTGCGCCCTTGCCGGCGCAAGCGGCCCTGCGACCAGCGCCAGGGCAAGAATGTAAAGACGGATCACACCGGCTCCCAGGTAAAGACGCTTTCGGTCGCGCCCAGATCGATCATGCTGCCGCGCAGCGCGGGGAAGGCGTTTTCGATCAGGCTTTGCGGCGTCCAGCCCTCGAGGCGGGTCATGCCGCGCAGCGGGCGCGGCTGGCTCATCAGGAACACCTCGTTGCCGCGGGCGGCGAAAATCTGGCCCGAGACATCGCAGGCCGGCGCAGCCAGGGCGATCGCCAGTTGCGCCACCTGGTCGGCGCGCATCGAGTTTTTCATGCGCTCCACGCGCCGCGCCGAGGCCTCGTCCTTGACCGGAATACTGGCCAGCATGCGGGTCCAGGCGAAGGGCGCGATGGTGTTGGAGCGCACGTTCTTGAGCGCGCCTTCCATGGCGATGATGCGCGACAGGCCGTTGATGCCCATTTTGGCGGCGGCGTAATTGGCCTGGCCGAGATTGCCGATCAGCCCCGAGGTCGAGGTGAACAGAACATAAGATCCTTCCCCCTGTTCGCGGAAATGGTTGATCGAGGCGCGGCAGACATTGAACGAGCCCTTGAGGTGAACCGTGAGCACCGCGTCCCAGTCGGCCTCGTCCATCTTGTGGAACATCTTGTCGCGCAGAATACCCGCCGGGTTGATCACCGCATGCAGGCCGCCGTAGGTGTCCAGCGCCTGTTCGACCATGCGCCGGGCGCCGGCCATTTCGGCCACGCTGTCGCAATTGTCCACCGCCTCGCCGCCGGCGGCGACAATCTCGCCGACCACCTCGCGGGCCGGGTTTATCTCTCCTTCATCAGCGCCGCTCAGCGCGCCGCCGAGGTCGTTGACAACCACTTTGGCGCCTTCGCGCGCCGCCAGCAGCGCACATTCCCGGCCGATGCCGCGGCCCGCGCCGGTAACCAGAACAACCTTGCCATCAAGCTGTGCCATTTGTTTTTCCTTCTTTATTGCTGGTCGCCATGCCGCCACACGCCGCCATCGTCACCGAGGCGCTTGAGGACATTTTGCTGCTGGGTGGTCATTTCCGCAGGCAAGCGGTCGCCGAACTTGTCGAACAGGGCGCTCTGGCTTTCGGTTTCCTGGCGCGCCGGCGCCCGCGCGATCTCCATGAGATGGTCAAAGGCGGTGCGCTCGAAATCGAGACCCTCCCAGGTCAGATCCTCATGACGCGGCATATAGCCAAACGGGCTTTCCAGCGCCTGCGCCCGGCCATGCACCCGGTCGACGATCCATTTCAGCACCCGCATGTTTTCGCGAAAGCCGGGCCACATGAATTTGCCGTTTTCGTCCTTGCGGAACCAGTTGACCCGGAAGATTTTGGGCGGGGTTTTGACCTTTTCGGCGATTGCCAGCCAATGGGCCCAGTAATCGGCCATATTATAGCCGCAGAACGGCAGCATGGCCATCGGGTCGCGGCGGATGGCGGCCTGGTCCTCGGCCGCGGCAGTGGCTTCCGAGCCCATGGTGGCGGCCAGATAAACCCCGTGCTCCCAGTCGAAGGCCTCGAACACCAGCGGATAGATGGTGCTCAGCCGGCCGCCGAAAATAAAGGCGCTGATCGGCACCCCCTTGGGGTCGTCCCAGGCCGGGTCAATGCTTTTGCACTGGCTTGCCGGGGCGGTGAAACGGGCGTTGGGATGGGCCGCCGGGCGGCCGCAGTCAGGGGTCCAGTCCTCGCCGTGCCAGTCGATCAGATGGGCCGGCGGCTCGTCGGTCATGCCTTCCCACCAGATGTCGCCGTCATCGGTCAGCGCGACATTGGTGAAAATGCAATTGGCGTAGAGCGCCTCCATTGCCGTCGGGTTCGATTTCATCGAGGTGCCCGGGGCGACGCCGAAATAGCCGGCCTCCGGGTTGATCGCCCGGAAGGTGCCGTCGGCGCTCGGTTTGATCCAGGCGATGTCGTCGCCCACCGTCCAGGCCTTCCAGCCGGAAAAGCCCTCGGGCGGAATGATCATCGACAGATTGGTCTTGCCGCAGGCGCTGGGAAAGGCGGCGCCGACATAGGTTTTTTCGCCGTCGGGGGATTCCAGCCCCAACAGCAGCATATGTTCGGCCAGCCAGCCCTCGTCGCGGGCCATCACCGAGGCGATGCGCAGGGCGAAACACTTCTTGCCAAGCAGCGCATTGCCGCCATAGCCCGAGCCAAAAGACCAGATCTCGCGAGTATCGGGAAAATGGACGATATATTTATTGTCGGCATTGCACGGCCAGGGCACATCCTGCTGGCCCGGCTTGAGCGGCGCGCCGACCGGATGCAGGCAGGGCACGAAATCGCCATCGCCCAGCACATCGAGCACCTTTTGCCCCATGCGGGTCATGATGCGCATGCTGGCTGCGACATAGGGCGAGTCGGAAAGCTGCACCCCGATATGGGCGATGTCCGAGACCAGCGGCCCCATGCTGAAGGGAATGACATACATGGTGCGCCCGCGCATGCAGCCGCGGAAAAGCCCGCCCAGCAGCTCCTTCATTTCATCGGGGGCGCGCCAGTTGTTGGTCGGCCCGGCGTCTTCTTTGCGGGCCGAGCAGATAAAGGTGCGATCCTCGACCCGGGCCACGTCCTTGGGGTCGGAGCGGCACAGGAAGGAATTAGGGCGCTTTTCCTCGTTCAGCCGGATGAAGGTGCCGGTGTCGACCATTTCCTGGCACAGGCGGTCATATTCTTCTTGCGACCCGTCACACCATTCGACCCGGTCGGGCTGACACAGCTCGGCGGTTTTCGCCACCCAGTCGAGAAGCTTGCGGTTGGCGGTGCGGTCATGTCCGGTTGTGCTCATCGGGAAGGTCCTGTTTGTTCGTGAGAGAGAGGCTAGGGCTGTCTTGTTCTAGAATTGTGCCGTCCGCCCGTCAACTCCCCAGACAATACCCTGGGCGCTGTGCGCGGATGGGTCGCAGCGAAGCGTTTCCTGCGTCTTGAGGCCGGGAAAATGGCCCGCCTGGAGGTTCTGCCTTCATCACGTCGGCCTCGCCTTAGTGTTATCACGCTTGATTGGCGTAGCGGTGCCGGCGGGCCTAGATTTAAAGCTGCGAGGAAGGCTTTGAAAAGTGGGCCATGACCCCCTCAGCCGATCATCTCTCCCCTCGATGATCCTCCGGCCCGAAAATCAGGCCTTTCTCGCCCCGCGGGCAGATCCTGCGGATCGCGGATAAGGAGGCGAACAGATGGTCACCAACACCATAGCCCTAACACTTTCGCTCAGCATGGCGGCGGGGCTGGTTCTCATCAATTTTCTGTAGAGGTTATGTCATGTCTGATTTTACGGTGGTTAATTTTCGCAACATACTGGGGTCGTTGTTCATTGTGACGGTGCTGGCTGCGCCGTGCGGGGCGGCGGCGTTTGAGCATGTCTTGCCCGGTGATGCGCCCGCCGGGCCGAGCGTCGGGGCGCGTCTGGCGCTCAGCCCAGCGCTGGCGGCCCCGCGTGCGGCCGGGCCGCTTTATTCCCGCTACCGGGAGATGGGTGACTGGCGGGACGATGTTCAGCGCACAAGCAGGGTAACCCGACGCAATCTGATCAATTCCCCGGTTGGCAAAAGTGTCACCCGGTTTCTGTTCCATAGTGGCCGATAGATAAAACGAAAATCTTTTACCCGGCGGTGGTGTTTCTTTTAAAGTGAAACCTTGCCGCCGGCGTGCGCCGGTGTTGTCAGTGAGGAGGACATGATGACGAACACCGGTTGGCCGGTGACCTATCGGGGCGCGGTTTATCCCTGGCATTGCGATCATATGGGGCACATGAATGTGATGTGGTATGTCGGCAAGTTCGACGAGGCGACCTGGAACCTGTTCGCCCTGGGCGGTATTTCGCCGGCATTCCTGCGCGCCCATAACCGCGGCCTGGTGGCGGTCAAACAGGAGATTTCCTACCAGGCCGAACTGCTTGCCGGCGATGTGCTGGAGGTGCGCAGCCAGATGCGCCAGGTGGGCGACAGGCGGGTCGTGTTTTATCATGAAATGCGCAATGGCCAGAGCGGGGAGGTTTGCGCCGGCACCGAGCTGACCGGGGTTTATATTGATCGCGAACGCCGGAAATCCTGCCCCTTTCCGCCTGAAATCGCTGAAAGCCTGCGCGCCCTGATTGATGTTTCTTAACATGGACGATGCCCTCAGCATCATTATTCCCGCCTTGAATGCCGCGCCCGGCCTGGCGATGGTTCTGCCCGCTCTGGCCGGGTCGTCGGTGGCCGAGGTGATCGTGGTTGATGGCGGCTCGCGCGACGACAGCCGCGCGCTGGCCGCCGGCGCGGGGGCGCGGGTCATCGAGGCGCCGCGCGGGCGCGGCGCACAGCTTGCCGCCGGGGCGGCGGCCGCGCGGGCGGACTGGCTGTTGTTTCTTCATGCCGACACCCGGCCGGGGGCGGGCTGGGGCGCGGCGGTGGAGGCTTTTATGGCATCGCCGGAAAATGCTGAGCGCGCCGGCTATTTCCGCTTTTGTCTCGATGACGCGCGGCCCGCCGCCCGCCGGCTGGAGCGCCTGGTTGCCTGGCGCTGCCGGGCGCTGGGTCTGCCTTACGGCGATCAGGGCTTGCTGATCAGCCGCGCCTTTTACCACCGGCTGGGTGGCTTCAGGCCGCTGGCGCTGATGGAGGATGTCGATCTGGTCCGGCGTATCGGGCGGCGCCGGCTGGTCGGCCTTCCGCCCCCGGCGCTGACTTCGGCGGTGCGCTACGAGCGCGGGCTCTGGCGGCGCTCGGCGCGCAACCTGGGCTGTCTGTCGCTTTATTTTCTGGGCGCGCCACCCGGCCTGATCGCCCGGCTTTATCACTAATGCGCCGCCAGCTTGTCATTTTCGCCAAGGCCGCGCGGCTGGGTGCGGTCAAGACCCGGCTGGCGCGCGATATCGGGGCGCTGGCCGCCTGGCGGTTCTATCGTGCCACGCTGTTTGGCCTTGTCCGCCGGCTGGCCGGCGATCCGCGCTGGTGCACTACCCTGGCGGTCACCCCCGATGCGGCGGCCCGCCGGCCGGGGCTGTGGCCCGCCGGTGTGCGGCGGGTGCCGCAGGGGGCGGGCGATCTGGGGGCACGAATGGACCGGGCGCTGCGGCTGGCGCCGCCGGGGCCGGTGGTGATTGTCGGCAGCGATATTCCGGCCATCACCTGCAATCATGTTGCGCGCGCTTTCGCGGAGCTGGAGCGCTATGACACGGTGTTTGGCCCCAGCGATGATGGTGGTTACTGGCTGGTTGGCGCCCGCCGCCGGCCGTTTATCCCCGGCCTGTTCGATGATGTGCGCTGGTCAAGCGCCCGCGCGCTGGCCGATACCCGGGCCAATCTTGGCGCGCGGTATACGGCGGTCCTGATCGATGAATTATGCGATATCGATACCGGGGCGGATTACGCCCGGCGCAGCCGGCCAGCGATGAAATAAAGCGCGGCCAGGACCAGCAGGACGGCGGCGATATTGCGAAACACCGCATGGGGGTCGCCGGGGGCCTTGAAGGCCTCGATGATGATCGGGGCGGCGAACTGGCCGAGATACATTGCGGTGGTTACCCCGCCGATGGCGTAGCCCCGGCGCGAGGCCGGGACGATCGCCAGAATCCAGGCGCTTTGATTAGGCACGATCAGGCCGAAGCCGCAACCGGCAAGCGCGATGCCGGCGAGCATGAGGCCATAGCTGTCGGCCAGGGAAACAATGAAATAGCCGGCGGCGACGAGCGCAAAAATCAGGCTGAAAACCGCGCCATAGCTATAGCGCGCCTTGACGCGAAAATAGGAGGTGGCGGTGATCGCGGCGACAATATTGGTGGCCACGATGGCAAAGCCGCGCCAGAACGGGGCTAGGTCGGGAAAGCTCTGTTTAACGAAAAACGGCGCCTGGGTCGGGGTGACGAAAAAGGCGACGGAGCCGATAAAGGCGGCCAGGAAAACCGTTCCGGCGGCCAGCAGCGGGATCGGCTCATGCTGGCCGGATTGGCGCTGCTGGCCGGACTGGCGGGCGGGCTGTTGCGGCCGGCTTTCGGGCAGACGGGCGATCACCGCCGGCAAAATGGCGAAGGCGATCAGGTAAACCAGAAAGGGCGCGCGCCAGCCGCTGTTGGCCAGGGCG
>Ga0114931_10000470_pt1 | contig 48812 bp, 45 predicted proteins | sample 2SBtaG_FD_89579 | JGI IMG/M metagenome (GOLD analysis project Ga0114931, IMG submission 89579) | Deep subsurface microbial communities from Kolumbo volcano to uncover new lineages of life (NeLLi) - 2SBTROV14_V59a metaG | ecosystem: Environmental > Aquatic > Marine > Volcanic | place: Kolumbo... | reverse complement strand
GATAAAGACAGGCAAACGTCCCTATTTAATAAAACATCAGGTATACTGCGCGGCAAATTCCGGTGCACTTCGGTCTGCACCCGTTTTCAACGCGGTAATCCTTCCCGGTTCACCTCGATAGAAATAAACAAGCCCCCGCCTTGACCGACCCAAACCATGCGTATTGGGCAGGCCGGTCTTTATACATTGTTCAGGAGAACATCATACGATGTCATTTGATTCCCTCGGCCTGATGGCCGAATTACACCGTGCTGTATCCGAAAAAGGCTACAACGTCCCTACCCCGATACAACAGCAGGCAATCCCCCTCGTGCTCGAAGGCCGCGACCTGATGGGTGGCGCGCAGACGGGTACGGGCAAAACTGCCGGTTTCACCCTGCCGTTATTACAACGCCTGATGGAAACGGACAAACCGGGGAAAGGACGTCGCCCGGTTCGTGCCCTGGTACTGACCCCGACCCGTGAACTGGCTGCACAGGTGCATGAAAGTGTGCGCGCCTATGGCAGGTACCTGCCGTTAAAATCCACTGTGGTTTTTGGTGGTGTCAGTATCAACCCGCAAAAAATGAAACTCATCAAGGGCGTTGACATCCTGGTCGCCACGCCGGGCCGGCTACTGGATCACGTCGGCCAGAAATCGGCCGATCTTTCAAAAGTTGACATCCTGGTACTCGACGAAGCTGATCGTATGCTCGACATGGGCTTTATCCACGATATCCGCAAGGTTCTCAGGCTGTTACCTGATCAGAAACAGACATTACTATTCTCGGCGACCTTCTCAAAGGAAATAAAGCAGCTGGCAGGTAATCTGCTGAAGTCACCTGCATTAGTTGAAGTAGCACGGCAAAATAGCGCCGCAGAAAGCGTTACGCAGGTCATTCACCCGGTAGACAAAAGTCGTAAACGGGAACTGCTCTCCCACCTGGTCGGTTCGAATGACTGGCAACAGGTGCTGGTTTTCACCCGTACCAAGCATGGCGCCAACCGTCTTTCCGAGCAGTTGAATAAAGACGGGATCAAGACTGCCGCGATCCATGGCAACAAGAGTCAGGGAGCACGTACCCGGGCACTGGCAGACTTCAAGGCCGGCAAGGTACGGGTACTGGCCGCGACGGATATTGCCGCACGCGGACTGGACATTGAGCAGTTGCCACACGTAGTTAACTTTGAATTACCCAACATAGCGGAAGATTACATTCACCGTATTGGCCGCACCGGCCGCGCAGGTAATGAAGGTGAAGCCATGTCACTGGTGTGCGTGGATGAGTTGCAGTTGCTTGTAGACATCGAACGTCTCTTGAAATGCAATATCACCAGGGTAGTAATCGATGGTTATCAGCCCGATCCTTCCATCAAGGCAGAACCCATCTTCAAGGGGCGCGGCAGGCAACAACAGGCCGCAAGAAAGCCGGCTGGTAACAAACCGGGCGCCAGCCGGAAGCAGCGGCGTCAACCCGTCAAGGGCCGCTCAAACAATCCGGCACGACCCCGGAACCGGTCCGGGAATCGTACACGTCGCAGTGCATAAGCTTAACAAGCGGCAAAACAAAACTTGTTTATTCGGATTAATTCAATGCTGACAACCTCGAATATTACCCTGCAATTTGGTGCCAAACCACTGTTTGAGAATGTTTCTGTCAAGTTTGGCGATGGCAACCGCTATGGCCTGATTGGTGCCAATGGGTGTGGCAAATCCACCTTCATGAATATCCTGGGGGGCGATCTGGAAGCGTCCGCCGGCAACGTCTCAAAAGACCCTCATGAACGTATCGGTAAACTGAAGCAGGACCAGTTTGCCTATGAAGAGTGTGCTGTGATTGACACGGTAATCATGGGCCATGAAGAACTCTGGGCTATCAAGTCAGCGCGCGATGCGATTTATGCCAGGCCGGAGATGACCGAAGCAGACGGCATCCGGGCCGCCGACCTGGAAGCTGAATTTGCCGAGATGGATGGCTACACCGCCGAGGCGCGCGCCGGTGAATTACTATCCGGTGTAGGTATACCCGTTGAACAACACAGCGGTCCCATGAGCGCAGTCGCACCCGGCTGGAAATTACGCGTGTTACTGGCGCAAGTCCTGTTCTCCGAACCGGATATCATGCTGCTTGATGAGCCCACCAACAACCTCGACATCAATGCCATTCGCTGGCTGGAAGGTGTATTAAACGAACGTAATTGCACCATGATCATCATTTCCCATGATCGCCATTTCCTGAACAGCATCTGTACTCACATGGCTGACCTGGATTACGGTGAACTGCGGATTTACCCCGGCAATTATGATGAATACATGATTGCCTCGACACAGGTGAGCGAACGCCTGCAGTCAGAAAATGCCAGAAAAAAGGCGAAGATTGCCGAACTCAGAACATTTGTCAGCAGGTTCTCCGCAAACGCCTCAAAATCGAAACAGGCAACATCCCGTGCCCGGCAAATAGACAAAATAAAGCTTGAGGAAGTCAAGCCATCCAGTCGCAAAAGCCCCTATATCCGTTTTGACCAGGACAAGAAACTGCATCGACTGGCACTGGAACTGAAGGGACTGGCCAAACATTTTGATGAAGCGCTGTTTTCCGATCTGAGCCTCTCGGTACAGGTGGGTGAGCGCATTGCCGTAATCGGACCGAACGGCATTGGCAAGTCAACCCTGTTGAAGTGCCTGGCCGGTGATCTGGAACCCTCCGCCGGCACCGTGAAGTGGTCTGAGAATGCAGCAATTGGATATTATGCACAGGATCATGCTGCTGACTTTGCAGACAAGCAGCCCCTGTTCGACTGGATGGATCAATGGGGCAAGGAAAGCGACGACGAGCAGATTATCCGCGGCACACTGGGCCGCCTGTTGTTTTCACAGGATGAGATCAATAAAACCGTTGATGTGATCTCCGGTGGTGAACAGGGCCGCATGCTGTTTGGCAAGCTAATGCTGCAACGCAATAACATCCTGTTACTGGACGAGCCCACCAATCACCTGGACATGGAATCCATCGAATCACTCAACCTGGCTCTGGATAACTACCCGGGGACATTGATTTTCGTCAGTCATGACCGTGAATTCGTATCCTCATTGGCGACACGCATTATCGAGATAACGCCCGCAGGTATTGTAGATTTCCATGGCGCCTATGAAGATTACTTGCGTAGCAAGGAAACGGGAAAGCGGACAGCAAAAGCATCCTGATAACAGACTGTATTATGAATGGAATTGCCAACCTGCTGGCGGGACAAGGCACCAGTCCAGTCACTATCGATACGCGCTAAAGCCCTTTTTCAACAGGTCGCTGCTCCGTGCCAGCGGGGCGGATCAGTCGGACGGGCCTACGCCTGCTTCCGCGGTAGCACCCCGCCGTGATCGATGCGTTCATATTCTGCAATCACCTGGGCGCCGAGTAACAGGATGATAGCCGCAAACTCAAAGCTGAGCAGGATTATGACCGTGGTCGCGAGTGAACCGTAGATAATGCTAACGAATGACAGCCTGGTGAAATACCAGACCAGCACGTGACGCGTACCCTCCCACAACAGCGTTGCTGCAATACCGCCGACCAGAGCATGGGACCAGGCCAGCTGCCCGACCGGCATAACCAGGTAAAAGGACGTCAGCATCAGCACCTCCCCAAGCACCCCGAGCAGGTACAAGGCAGTTGCCGTGGCATGGGTCATGTTGAGTTCGATCCCGATCAGCGTCGGCGTGTCGCCACTGTGCTGATGGAGCCAGCCAGCCATCATACTCACGACCAGCAGGCCCGCAGTCAACAGCAGAATATATATGTACGGCAAGGCCGCTGATACCAGGTAATGGCGACGCTGCTCCAGGCGACGATGGAAAAAGATCGCCGACATGGCATTCTCCAGCACCGTGAATGCCAGCGAGCTGAAGAACAGCAGAGACAGGAGACCCATCGTACCGATCACCTTCCAGTGTGACAGGAAAGCTTCCAGGTGTGTCGCAAGAATATCGGAACGTATCGGAGCGGCCAGCGCCAAGATCTTCCCTACCGTATCGAGCAGCAATTCCTGCTCGACGAACTGGGAAAGTACGATCAGCACTAGCGCAAACACCGGTATAATCGACAGCAAGGTGTAGTAGGCCACCGCCCCGGCAAGCAACAGCCCCTGGTTGTCCCGGAAACCCCGCAAGACACCAAACAGAAACCGCCACGGGTGGCTGACGACGTAACTCAAGGGGGAAGGACCGGCGCTCATGGTGACACAAGAGTATCAAATATGGCTGTACAGTCTGTAGCCCCGATGCAATGCAGTCTAGTCCGGAGAGTATGTTTCAAATAAAGCCCGGAATTCTGTTCCACCCCCTCCGGGTTGCGGTTTGTATTCAGATTCCCGTTCATTGCGAGCACCTCACTCCGCTGCGCGGTCACAAATCGGGGAGGAAACCCGTCATTGCACCCCAAGGGCACTCCCTCGACTATCCTTAGCCCATGTCCTTACCATCCGACACCACCTACCGCCTCATCTCCGCCCTGTTCCTGCGCCTGCTGGGCGGTATCTACCTGATCGCATTTGCCGCGCTCGGGGTGCAGATCGAGGGCCTGGCCGGCAGCCAGGGTATCATCCCCATCGCGCAACGACTGGCCGATTATGCGCTCGACACCGGGCCGGAGCGTTACTTCCAGGTCCCTACCCTGTTCTGGTTCAATGCCAGCGACCCGGTCCTGGTTAGCACCACCCTGCTCGGCGGCCTCGCCGCCCTGCTGATCATCCTCAATATCAAATCACGGCCGGCACTGATCACCGCATTCGTCCTGTACCTGTCACTGTTTCACGCCACCCAGCCGTTCCTGAATTTCCAGTGGGACACCCTGCTGCTGGAAGCCGGTTTCCTGGCTATCTTCCTGACCCCGCGATCACGTGTCGTCATCTGGCTGTTCCGCTGGCTGCTGTTCCGCCTGCGGTTCATGTCGGGGCTGTCAAAACTTGCCAGCGGCGATCCCGCCTGGTCCGGCCTCACCGCGCTGCACACCTACTTCGAAGTCCAGCCCCTGCCTAACCCGGTGGCCTGGTATATGAACCAGTTGCCGGACTGGTTACTGCGCATCGGCACCGGCGCCACCCTGTTCGTGGAACTGCTGGTACCGCTGATGATGTTCCTGCCGCGGCGCTGGCGCTTTGTCGCCGCCTGGCTGACGATCGCCTTCCAGCTCCTGATCATCCTTACCAGCAACCACAACTGGATAAACTTCCTGACCATTATTCTGTGCCTGTTCCTGTTCGATGACCGCGCCTTGCGCCGCGTGCTCCCGCACGGCCTGCCGACACGCCTGGACTGGCAGCAAGCCGCCCGTATCAGCACAACCCGCTGGATCAACACCGGCAAACGGCTCGCTACCGGCCTGCTCGGCGTCTTCATCCTGGTCACCGGCACGCTGAAGATCTACGAACTCGCCACTACCTCGCGCATTCCCGGCCCGGTCGGGAGCGTGCTCAACTACACCTCGGTGTACAGCATCGTCAACAAATACCACGTGTTTCCAACCATGACGACCCGACGCATTGAACTCGAACTGTCAGGCTCACGCGACGGGATCGAGTGGCGGCCGTATCGCTTCAAATACAAACCGGATTTGCTGGACAAGCGGCCACAATTTATCATCCCGTATCAGCCCCGGCTCGACTGGCAGATGTGGTTCGTCACTCTGAGCCCACGTCATCTCCCCTGGTTCGGCGCTTTCCTGGAAGCCTTGCTGGACAACTCACCTGCCGTTACAGCGCTGCTGGCAAACAACCCGTTCCCGGACGCCCCGCCGCGTTATATCCGCGTGGATGCCTATCTCTATCACTTCACTGATTTTGAGGAACGCCGGGAAACCGGCAACTGGTGGAAACGCACCGCGCTTGGCCCGTTTACGCCGCTACCGTGGATCGAGCGACGGGAATGAGCCTGTGGCCCGGATGCAATGCAGTCATCCGGAAAACCTCAAATAGAACCCCGAATTCCGGCACGGGGCGGCCCACCTGATCAGGGCTATCCGGCAAGGTTTGGCCGGGGTCAGCGGATGACCCGCCAGTCACAGCCGTCATCCTGCCCGGCGATGCCGACCCAATCCGGCGTACATGCAAGCGGCACGGCCAGTGCCTGTCGGGCCAGCTCCGGGCGGTTGTTCTTGTCACTGAGATGCGCCGCCACGATATGCTGCAGGTGCGAGGTATCGACCTGCTCCAGCAATGCCCCGGCCTGCCTGTTACTCAGATGCCCCAGTGAACCACCGACGCGCTGTTTCAGACGCTCCGGGTACGGACCGTTTGCGAGCATGTCCGCATCGTGATTGCATTCCAGCAACAGCGCATCACAGGCATCCAGGGAATCACGAATATGCGCAGTAATCCGGCCGGTGTCTGTCAGTATACCGAAACGGTGGCTACCCCCGGTGAATACATACTGACAGGGCTCACAGGCATCATGCGGTACAGTATAAGGCTGAATGCCGAGATCACCGATGTGGATGTAGCTCTGACCATCAAGACGACGCACCTCCGGCAAGTCATTGTCCCGCAGCATCCGCCGGGTTCCGTTACTCAACCACACCGGCAAACCGTATTTCCGCGCCAGCGCCGGCACACCGCGGATATGGTCACCATGTTCGTGGGTGACCAGGATCGCCATGAGTTGCTCCGGTGAGCGCCCGAGCCGTTGCATGCGCCGCTCGGTCTCGCGGCAGGAAAACCCGCAGTCCACCATAACCAGCGTTGACCCGGCCTCGATCAAGGTGGCATTACCGCGGCTGCCACTGCCGAGAGAAGCGAACTGCATGCCTATCTGAGCTGTTCTTCCAGCAGGGTAAGAATACGGGTCGCAGTCTTCGAGTTCTCACGGTTACCCTCGGCGTCATTGATGACAACCCGGGTCCTGGCACCTTCGGCCAGCAGCACAATCTGGTATTGCTTTGCTTCCTTGTCTTTACCGGAAGACCAGAATGCCAGACTGGATAACAGGCCTTTATCATCCTGTGCGCTCAGCGGATCACTGTAGCGAACAAAGTAAATGCCATCCGAGCGACTACGATCCTCGACAGCAAAACCAACACGATCCAGTGCGACACCGGTGCGTCGCCAGGCTCGCGAAAAACCTTCATCAATAATCACCATTGAACCGGAATCATTGGTAACCAGTTGTGCCCGCGCTTTTGGCTTCGATTGCTGCGCAACCATTTTCTGCGCACGTTGCTCCTCGACACCGAGATACACCATCAGGCGTTTGAGCATCTCCGCTTCCAGCTCCGGATCCGATGGCCGTGGTTTCCAGGTAGTACTCTGATCTTCTGCCGATCCACTGACCACCTCTTCCACACCCCGGTGTGTCAGAAACAGTTCCGTTGTATCCGTTGTCGGGCCTTTTTCCAGGCGTACCCGATACTGGTCGCGTGTGGACGCCGAATAAACCTGGTCAATCACCTTGCCCAGGAGATTGCGAATCGGGCCCTGGGGAATATCCGCCCGGTTCTCCACCCAATCCGTCACCATGATGCCGACTCGCGGATCTTCCGTCTTGATAAGGATGCCCTCCTTACTCCAGAAATCCCGCACCCGTGGCCACACCTGCTGCGGCGACCCCTGGATTACCAGCCATTGCTGATCGCCGTCACGTTCCACGTGCATGCCGTTCTGGTCCGGCAGGACATGTTCAACCCCGATGGCAGGGTTGACATCACCTGAGCGGGATTCAGCAGGCCCGGCCCGATCCAGCGTGGCAGGGACCTCGTTGATCTCTGCTGAGGTGAGGTCCGGCGGTATCTCCAGTGTCTTGATCGTGTGGCTCTTCTTGTAATCGATTCTTTTCTTGCTGGCGGTACTGCATGCTGTCAGCAGCACGCCCGCCAGAATGATAATCACCAGGTTTGTCACAGCCCGTGTTCGCATGGTCAGATTCTCTCAGTCAAGTATGCCGGCCTTACCGAGTGCCGCACGCAGGGGTTCCCGGTATGATTCTGCGAGGGCTGTCATCGGCAAGCGTATGCCAGTCGGTATCATATCCATTTCATGCAATGCCCACTTCACCGGGATCGGGTTCGATTCGACAAACAATATCCGGTGCAATTCCTCCAGTGGCCGGTTTGCCGCGACCGCCGCGTCACGGTCCCCCGCCAACGCCGCCGCGCACATGGCATGCATTGCCGCAGGAGCTACATTGGCGGTCACCGAGATATTGCCCTTGCCACCACTCAATATCAGTTCCATGGCCGTGGCGTCATCACCACTGTAAACATCCAGGCGTTCACCGCAGCGCTGCATGATATCGCGCGCACGCTCCACATCACCGGTGGCTTCCTTGATACCGACGATATTGGCAATCCCTGCCAGACGTTCAACCGTCTCCGGCAGCATGTCACATGCCGTCCGGCCGGGTACATTGTACAGAATCTGCGGCACCGGGACGGCCTCCGCCACGGCCCTGAAATGCCGGTACAACCCTTCCTGGGTGGGTTTATTGTAATACGGGGTTACCAGCAGGCAGGCATCGGCGCCAGCCTCCATGGCGCTGCGCGTCAGGGCAATGGCCTCGCGGGTCGAATTTGCCCCGGTCCCCGCGATTACCGGAATCCGGCCGGCGGCCATCTCCACCGTCCGGCGCATGACATGACAATGCTCGACCTCATCCAGGGTGGCCGACTCCCCGGTCGTGCCGACCGTCACTATGGCATCGGTGTGGCTCTCAACATGCCAGTCAACCAGCCGCTGCATGCTGTCCTCATCAACGGCACCATCTTCATGCATCGGTGTGACCAGCGCCACCATGCTGCCGTGAAACATCTATTTTGACTCCAGGAACGGGGGAAAGACCGACATGGTACTGTTGCGACCCTTTACTGACAAGGCAGACCCGCACGCCCTGCCCCGGCAAGCACCCGGATTCATAAAAATGCTAGACTTGACCGGGAAAATGCCTCACAGCGCACAGAAGAGATCACCGCCTTCAGATGAGCACCCGGATCCCCGCAAAAACCACACAGCTGGTATTGTCCGCCCTCGGGGAGGACCAGCCCGGCATCATCGATAAATTGTCGCATTGCGTCCTTGACAGCGGCTGTAATATCAGTGACAGCCGCATGGCGGTGCTGGGTGGTGATTTCGCCATTCTGTTGCTGATCGATGGCAACTGGAACACCATTGCCAAGCTGGAGGGCCAGATTGCCATCCTGGGAAAACGCCTGGGGTTGAGTATTACGGCACGACGCACCGCACGCAAAGCCACCCGCAAGGACCTGCTGCCCTACGGCGTCGACGTGGTATCACTGGACCAGCCCGGGATCGTATACAACCTGGCCAGTTTTTTCTCGAAACGAAAGATCAACATCCAGGAGATGGCAACGGCAAGCTATGCTGCCGCCCATACCGGGACCCCGATGTTTTCCGTGCACCTGACAATCGAAATTCCGGCCAGCCAGCAGATATCCGTATTGCGGGATGAATTCATGGACTTCTGTGACCAGTTGAACCTAGATGCAGTCATGGAACCGGTGAAGTAACAGTTCGCGAGCGAGCTTGCTCGCGAATCTCGATAAGGAAACAGATATGACAACAGTAACCACTGGCAAGAAAGTACCCGATTTCACGCTACCGGCCACCGGAGAGCAGGAAATATCCTTGTCTGATTTCAAGGGAAAAAATGTGGTCGTGTACTTTTACCCGAAGGACAGCACCCCCGGCTGCACGCTTGAGGGACAGGATTTTCGTGACCGGATCAATACGTTCCGGCGCCGCAAAACAGTCATCCTCGGCATCTCCCGTGACAGCGTCAAATCACATGAAAATTTCAAGTCGAAGCAGGCGTTCCCGTTTGAGTTGTTGTCCGATGCCAACGAGAAGGTTTGCAAGCTGTTCGATGTTATCAAGGAAAAGAATATGTACGGCCGCAAGGTCATGGGCATCGAACGCAGCACGTTCCTGCTGGATGGAAAAGGCGTGCTGCGGCACGAATGGCGCAAGGTCAGCGTCAAGGGCCATGTCGATGACGTGCTGGAAGCGATAAAAGATCTGTAAATCAACCAGGTTCTGCTTCCTTCGCCGGTTCCTCACGGAATTTCATCGGCCACGCCTTGATCACCGCCTGCACCAGAGTCGCCAGCGGGATGGCGAAGAACACGCCCCAGAAGCCCCATGATCCGCCAAATACCAGGATAGCAATAATGATTGCCACGGGATGCAGGTCGACGACCTCGGAAAACAGCAACGGCACCAGCAGGTACCCGTCAAGTGCCTGGATCACCCCGTAGGCAAACAGCAACCAGCCAAAATCCGCACTCCAGCCCCACTGAACCAGGCAATGATCGCTACCGGCACCGTGACCACAGCCGCACCGATATACGGAACGATCACGGACAGTCCGACCATGGTCGCCAGCAACAATGCATACTGCAGGCCCATGATCGAGAAGGTCATGAACGTCACCCCGCCGACAATGAATATTTCCCAGACCTTGCCGCGCACGTAGTTGCTGATCTGCCGATTGACGTCACGCCACACAGTATCGGCCAGCGGGCGTTCCTTCGGCAGGTGGTCACTGAACCAGTCCAGGATGCGCTGCTTGTCCTTGAGAAAGAAAAACGCCAGTACCGGAACCAGGATGATGTACACCATCAGGGTTATCAGCCCGAAGACCGACGCCACCGACAATGACAGAACCTGTTGGCCAAGCGCCGTAATTTCTCCACGGATTGCCGTAATCAGGTCTGTGACCTGCTGCCCGGAGAACAGGCTCGGATATTTTTCCGGTAACTGCAGCAGCAGTTCCTGGCCCGAGGCGATGATTACCGGCAGCTGCGCAACCAGCTGGGTCAGCTGCGCCCACAGGCGCGGCATCAGCCACAGAATGGCGAAAACGAGAAAGGTCAGAAACAGAATGAACACCAGCACCACAGAGGACAGGCGTGATGCGCCCAGGTGCCGGCATTTCTCCACCACGCCATCCAGCAGGTAGGCGATAATAATACCGACCAGTACCGGGATCAGCATCCCGCCCAGGGTCGCCATGATGACAAAACCGGCAACCAGCAACAGTGCAAGAATGACAACCTGCGGGTCGGAGGAGTAGCGTCTATACCATTCGCGCAGGATATTCATGGCGTGTCATTAAAACAGTCATTTAATTCCTGGCAAGCAGGACCAGTGCCCCGCCGGGAATAACTACCATTCCCGGCGGGGACGCCGGTCCTACCCATCCCTGAGCTGCCGGTAATGTTCGCTGAAGATATCTTCCAGCTGGTCAATCACCGGGCCGGTATCGCCTCCCTGCATGATATGTGTTGCCACCAGGTCCGAGGTTGAGCGCAGCATCTCGCTCTTGTTGAGCATGGGGTAAGTTTTCGCAAGACGCTTCAGTGCCGCAACGACTGACTCCTCTGCGGGTCGTTCGATCATCTCGGGCTGCGGCACTTCGGCCGGTGCCGGTGGGCTTGGTGGTGGCGACATCATCGGGGCATCGCGCTGCTGCAGGAATGCTGCAAAGGCGAGCAGTGTGGCACGATCAGCGGCCCCCAGATCATGCCATACCGCCAGCAAGTGTTCGTCGGGGGACATCGAAAGCACTATATCTATATGATTATAAATCGTATTTTAAGGACATATCGCACGACGGGCATCAACTGTCACGCTGATGTGACAGGCAATAGGCACGGGCAAATTCGAGCAATTCGTCCATCGCGCGTTGGCGAAATTTCTGTTTCTGATGCACAAAGGAAAACGGCCGCTCAATGGGCGGGTCCAGCTCCAGTGCCACCAGGGTGCCCAGCTGCAATTCCTTGTTAATGGTCACTTCCGATACAATCGACACACCCATACTGGCCTCGACCGCACCCTTGACTGCCTCCGGGCTGCCAAGTTCCATGGCGATATGCAGATCACTCGACTGCATGCCCAGGTCTTCCAGATAGTCCTGGATGACCTCGCGTGTTCCGGACCCTTCCTCGCGTGCGATGTAGGCATCGTCCATCAGATCTCGCAACTGCACCTGCTTGTTGGCAACCAGTGAATGTTGCGGTGGCACAATCGCCACCAGCCGGTCCTTGCGGCATTCTTCCACCACGAGGTTTTTGTTCATCACCGGCGCCTCGACCACGCCGAGGTCGATGTCGTTGTTTTCCACCATTGAGACAATGCCGTCTGAATTGGATACTTTCAGGTGTACATTCACATCGGGATATTTTTTCTTGAAGTCACCCAGCAGCGAGGGCAGCATGTACTCGGCAATGGTCGTGCTGGCGCCAATGACCAGGACCCCGCTGATCTCACCGGTCATGTCACGTACTGCATTCTCCATCTCCGAGTAGAGCTCAAAAATACGGTCCGAAAACTCATAAACACGCTTGCCGGCCTCGGTCAGGCTGATGCGATTGTGGGTACGGTCGAACAGGCGGGTATTGAACTGCTCCTCAAGCTGGCGCACCTGGAAGGTCACCGCGGGCTGGGTCATGTGCAGACTGTCTGCCGCCTTGGTAAAGCTCAGCAAGCGGGCGACGGTGTGAAATACCTGTAATCTGCGATCAGCCATGTTCGATACCAGGGTGAAAAACCCGTTCAGAAATAACGGGTTTCAGATATCCAGATGATACCTATAAATTTATTTTAGGCAAAAGGGTGCGCTGGTCAAGTATTTTCTATGAGCGAGACGGGAACCGGCCCGGCGGCACCGCAGCTTCCGCTCTATACACCGGTCCAGGGGGTAAATGTCGTGACCGCATGCTGGTCGTTGCTTATAATAAGCCACTGAAAAGAATAATAAATTAAAGCATTATGCAGAATTGCCGTAAGTTGTAAAGTACCCTGTCGATACCGCGGGGAGAGGTAACCCGAGTCCATTCCTGTTTCAGTATGAGATTTCCAACTGACATACATCTTGATCGCCTGTTGCACGGGTTGCCGGTCCTCGCCAATGTCCTGCTGGCCACCTGGATTGCATTACTCATTTCAGATTTCCTGTGGCCGTTTATCGCGGGTAATCCGGTGCCGCCGGTACCGGAAAACATACCCGTGATCAAGGTCAAACCGGCTACAAAAAAGAACGTGACAAGCAGCCGGCAAATTGCCGCCTGGCATCTGTTTGGAAAAACAGAAATACCGGGGGGAAAAACAAAGCCGGTCCCCGCCAATGCACCGGATACAAAGCTTGTATTAACACTGCGAGGCATTTATGCCACTGTCGACAAGCATCAGGGCCTCGCCATCATCCAGAACCAGAACAAGGAAGAGAAATATTTCGCCTACCGCGATAGTGTTTTCGGCCTGGCGACCCTGGTAGAAATCTATGTGAACCGGGTCATTCTGCTTAGAAATGGCAGGTATGAAACGCTGCGATTACCAAAAACGCGGCTTGCCATTCATTCAAAAAAACCACCCAACAAAGGCATCAGAAAACGAATTTCACCCGAAGAATATGTTAATTCCATGAGAGGGGAAATGAAGAAAATCCATAAAATGACGCTCAGGGAAATGAAGAATCCGTGGCAATACCTTTATTTGGAGCCGGAAATGACCAACGGCAGCATGACGGGCCTGAAACTGACAGCAGAGGAGGAACGCGAGTTTCTTGCCAGGAATGGACTGGAGTTGGGCGACGTCATTACCAGCATCAATGGCATACAGATAAACGGTGGTGGCGGCATGGCCAGAGCGCTGAATGCACTGAGTGACCGTGACGATGAAGACCGGCTGGAACTCACCGTCATGCGCAAGGGCCACAGCAAGTCAATCATTATCAATGACGCCAGGAAAACCGCCGGTGGCAAACACTAATTTGCTGATATTTATGGCATATGTCCTGTTTTTCTGGTATTATTTTCCATACAGATCATGCATCGGAAAGAATGCAAAGAGCAGCGCTGACAACTCATATTTTTCTACACTTAATCAACCACACAATTCCTGGTCCCTTATCCAGATATTCCGGAGATCTTACTATGCGACACCTTCTTTTACTTATATTGTCAACGCTGTTACTGGCACCGGCACTCTCGAACGCTATGGGCGGCGGCGGCGGAACATTCGATGACGCCAAGGCAGCAGCTATCGAAGAGATCAAGAAGTCGATGCCGGAGGAAACTGACGAAACACCCCCCACACCATTGAGCGATGCACTGCTGGCACAAGATACCACTACGATCAACAAGCTGCTGGAAGAGGGGGCCAACCCGAATGAAGCAAACGTTGCCGGCATGAGCATTCTCATGCTGAGCGCCTATATAGGCGAGGCAGACATTGTTAACACACTGCTGGAGAAAGGGGCTGACGTGAATACCCGGGACATCAGCGACCGTACACCACTGATGTTTGCAAGCCTGAGTGGCAACCCGCAAATCGTCGAGGCCCTCATCTCAAAGGGTGCTGATGTCAACGCCGTTAGCAGCGAAAACAAATCCGCGCTGTTTTTTGCTGCCGGCAATGGCAAAACCGATGTTGTCAGAATGCTGCTGAAAAATAATGCCGGCGTTGACAGCGCCGAGGATACCGGTCTCACACCGCTGATGGTTGCCGCCCAGGAGGGCTATTTTGATACGGCGGCTGTTTTACTTGAGAACAAGGCCAACCTCAGGGCCAAAGACAAGGATAACAAGACCGTGCTGATGTACGCGGTCGAAGGTGAAGAACCGCGACTGGTTGATATCCTGTTGAAGCAAGGGGCTGACCCGAAAGCCAAAACCAGGAAGCGGGAATTCTCTCCCCTCCATTATGCCATCTGGAAGAATAACCCCGTCATCGTCAACAGCCTGCTAAAAGCTGGCGCCGACCCCAGGGCAGCAGATATCGATGGTGATACCGTGTTGATGGCCGCTATAGCACGTAACCGGCTGAATATTGTCAACACACTGATTGATAAAGGTGCCGACATTCACAGAAGAGGCTCGCGGGGTAATACTTCTCTGATGATCGCAGCACATGCAGGTCCCGCGAAGCTGGTCCAGCTGTTCCTGGACAAGGGCGTGAAAGTCAACGCGGTCAATGATGATGACTGGAGCGCACTCACATTCGCCTCGACAGGCAATCATATCGATGCCATGAAGGCGCTCATCAAGGCAAAGGCTGATCTGGAAATAAAGGACAAAACAAAAGGTGCCACATCACTTTACCTGGCGGCACTGAACGGCAATCTGGATGCCACCAGGGTCCTGCTGGAGAATGGCGCCAATCCCAATACCACCGGATTCTTTTCAACCACACCTCTAATGGAAGTGGCCAAACGTGGCAGGGCAGTATTTGTCAATTTGCTCGCAGACCATGGCGCCGATGTAAATCTGGTCGATGGTCATTCCATGACAGCCCTGCACTACGCATGCACAACCAGGAACAAGGAGGTTGTGGAAGCTCTGATCAAGCATGGCGCAAACGTACAGGTTAAAACGGCGCAAAACGTCACGCCGCTGGTATATGCCGCATGGTATGGTGATGAAGGTTCGGTCAAGGCATTACTGGAGGCCGGAGCAGATCCAAACGTCATCGATAATGACGGCAGAACACCGCTGGATTATGCCACAGAGAGATCAAGAAGCCAGGCCGTTCTGGATCTGCTTACCAAAGCAGGCGGCAAACGTTCGGCAGAATTGACAAGCGGCAAGGCCGGCTGATCACTCGCTTCAAATACGGCTCATCAGGCAAGACCAGCCCCGACAAACAATTGATACTTCAAGAAGGACTGTTATGATCAAATTCAAATACATTGTCACGTTTCTGCTCTTTTCATTATTGGCCGGACAGGTTGCGATAGCAGCACAAGAGGTTACCAGCAAGGACTCCGACTTCATTGCCAGTGTAAAAACAGGAAAAACCGAGCAGGTAAAGGCCATGCTGGACAAGGGTGCCGACCCGAATGAGACAGATGTGGACGGAAACCCGGCGCTATTCTTTGCTATTCTGGAAAAGAATACTGTTATGGCAGACCTGCTAATGGACAGCAAAGCTGACATCAACAAACCCAACACGCGTGGGTGGACTGCTGTCATGCTGGCAGCCCAGTCCGGGCAGATCGAGCTGGTCAAGACGCTGATCAGCAAGGGGGCTGATGTCAACCGGAAAACCAAGGCACGCTGGACGGCACTGGCACTGGCAGCACAAAACAATCATGTGGATGTTGTTAATACCCTGATAGATGCAGGCGCCAAAATCCGCGTCTATACGGCTGATGGATTCTCACCCCTTATGGTCGCCTCTAACCGGGGAAACTCCGAGACAATTGAAACACTGGTAAAACATGGTGCAGACGTCAACGAGAAAGACACGGATCGTGGAACCACTGCACTTTCACTGGCGGTTGCCAGTGGGCATGAGAAAACTGTAAAGATACTGCTGGATGCAGGCGCCAGGGTCAATATGATTGACAACTTCGGACAGACGCCGCTGATGTGGGCCGCATGGATAGGTCATGTCGGCATTACAAATATGCTGCTTGCGAATGGAGCCGATGTCAACATGAAGAACCTGGAAGGTAGAACGGCCGTCAGTTTTGCCAAACGCGGCGGGCACAGTGATGTCGAGAGTATCCTTACTCGCGCTGGCGGTAAAATGGGTGATAGCCCAAAACCCGTCCAAACTGTCCCGCACCAGAGCAACCCCTGAGACTGGCAAAAGATCCACGCCATATCAGAAACAGGCTTTACAGCTTATCGGGCGGGCAACCGTGTTCCACTTATTAACAGGACGGAAGTGGGCCGGCCCAATTACAGTACCGACCAGGGGGGCTCGTCAACAAATCTCCTGATTATTTCCCAAGGTCCTTGAAGACGTCCTTCATCTTATCCCGACCCTCCGGATAGTAGGTTGCCTTGTCCTCACCAACAGGATTCTGCGGTTGTACGGGCTCACCACCAAAATAGTCCTGCATGGCATTGGGGCGGTACTGGCGCCCGTCATTGAAGGTCTTATCAAGAAAGGGCACATCTATCGATGGAGAGTTGACTGCGTTCTGCGCGCGATTATTACCGGACGTCCGCGATACACCGCTTGTTCGCGAAACTGCCGGCGGGCCCGATGCCGTAGCGGCGCCTGATTCTGCATTTCCACCCGAAGCCGCATTCCCGCTTGCGGCAGTATTTCCTGTAACCACCTCTGCCGCATTATCATCCCTGTATGCTGTTCGCGGAGCTGCCGGCATCCAGACAGACGGAGTAACACCCGCTGGTTTTGTCGAGCTGAAGTCATCATCTTTATCCGATGATACATTGTCCGCACCGACCCCCGGGGTGGTAACCACCCTGTTTCCGGATGGCGGCCTCAGCACGGATGACGTCCGTGCTTCAACAGGTGATGCACTACCCTTCGTGTTGACTACCGGCTCTGTATCTGCAACATCTGTCTGCGCAGCGTTGGTCATGAAACGATAAGCAAGTATTGCAACTGTAACCGTAACAATCAGGGTAAAAAACAAGATGATCTGCTTCATTTCTATCACACTCCAGCTATGGGTTCCTGTACTCCGGAACGCCGCGGCAGCTTACGCGACTCCCAGAGAAAATAGAGTACCGGGATAACAAACATGGACATCAATGGCGCCGTCACCATGCCACCGACCATCGGTGCAGCAATTCTGCGCATGACCTCTGACCCCGTCCCTGTTCCTGTCATTATAGGCAATAATCCCGCAACAATGACTGCTGCGGTCATCGCCTTCGGGCGTACACGCATAACCGCCCCTTCTACCAGCGCATCACGCAGTTCCTGAATCGACGCCGGCTTATTACGTCTTACCGCCTCATTCAGGTATACCACCATCACCACACCAAATTCTGCAGCAACGCCGGCAAGTGCAATAAAACCGACTGCCGCTGCAACGGAAAAATGATATCCCAGCAGATAAATCAGCCAGACCCCGCCAACCAGCGCCAGCGGCACGGCCCCCATCACCATAAATGCAAATGCAAATCTGTGAAAAGCCAGATACAGCAGCAGAAATATGATGACTAATGTCAATGGAATGATGTAACTGAGTTTATCCCGTGCACGAATCATGTATTCATACTGTCCGGTCCACGCCAGTGTATAACCCGGTGGCAACTTTATCTGTGCGCCAACGGCCTTTTGCGCCTCCGCAACGTAGGAACCGAGGTCCTGATTATGGATATTGATATACACCCAGCCATTCAGTTGTGCATTTTCGCTTTTGATGACCGGCGGACCTTTACCAATGCTGACCGTTGCCACATCACTCAACTGGATATGCTCGTCACGCGCAGTCACAATGGGTAGTGATCGCAGTTTTTCGACTGAATCACGATAATAGCGTGGATAGCGCAGATTGACAGGGTAACGCTCTCTCCCCTCAACGGTATAGGTAACATTCAGTCCACCGACCGCGGTACTGATAATATCCTGTAATTCACTGACACTCAGCCAGTAGCGTGCGGCTGCACTGCGGTTAATATCGATATTGATATAACGCGCACCGGTCTCGCGCTCGGAATAGACAGATTGTGTTCCGGGCAAGGCACTGATAACAGGTTCAATCTGCTCGCCGATTTTCTGAATCACCCCCAGGTCCGGGCCGGATATCTTGATACCGACGGGTGTATTGATACCGGTTGATTGCATATCGATCCGGGTCTTGATTGGCATCAGCCAGGCATTGTTAAGACTGGGATACTGCACCCGCTCATCCAGTGCCTGCTTGATCTTGTCCATGGTCATCCCTGCTCTCCACTGATCCCGTGGCTTGAGCTGGATGGTCGTCTCTATCATGGTCAGTGGCGCCGGATCAGTGGCCGTTTCAGCACGCCCTATCTTGCCGAATACCCGCTCAACCTCGGGCAAGGTCTTTATCAACTTGTCGGTTTGTTGCAAAATTTCGCGCGCCTTGCCGATTGACAATCCCGGGTAGGTCGTTGGCATGTACAACAGGTCACCTTCGTTCAATTCCGGCATGAACTCCGATCCCGTCCGGTTGAGGGGCCACAGCACCGACACAACGATCAACAGCGCCAGCAATAATGTCATGGCCGGATGCTCAAGAACCTTGTTAATTGCGGGTCTGTAAATGGAAATCAGCCAGCGATTAATCGGATTCTCCTCCTCTTTCCTGATATGCCCGTGTATCAGCAGCACCAGCAACACCGGCACCAGGGTGATGGAAATAGCCGCCGCCGCTGCCATGGCATAAGTCTTGGTAAAAGCCAGCGGCGCGAACAGGCGTCCCTCCTGTGCTTCCAGTGCGAACACCGGCAGAAAACTGAAAGTGATAATCAACAGGGATACAAACAAGGGAGGACCAACCTCGATACATGCCGTCTGTATCACGGACACCCTGTCAAGCTGCTTGCCCGCAGACCGTTCGAGATGCTTGTGCACATTCTCAATCATCACAATGGCTGCATCGACCATGGCGCCGATGGCAATGGCAATACCACCCAGTGACATGATGTTGGCATTGACACCCTGGGCCTGCATGATAATAAAGGCGACCAGTATACTGATGGGCAAACTGATCAGGATGACCAGTGATGAGCGGAAATGAAACAGGAACACCGCGCAAACCAGCACGACAATAATGAATTCTTCCAGCAGACGGAACTGCAGCGTGTCGACTGCACGGTTGATCAGCCCGGAACGATCATAGGTCTCCACAATTTCCACACCGGCAGGCAGACTCTTGCGCAACTGTTCTATCCTGTCTTTTACTGCCTTGATCGTGGTCAGGGCATTCCCACCATAGCGCATTACAATGATGCCGCCGACAACCTCCCCTTCTCCATCCAGTTCTGCAATACCACGGCGCATCTGCGGGCCCGTACGAATATCGGCGAAATCTTTCAGCAGCAGCGCGGAGGCCGAGGTGGTAAATGCCTGCGTGGGAATCAGCTGCAAGTCTTTCTCGCCCTGAATATAGCCTCTCGAACGCACCATGTACTCCGCCTCGGCCATTTCGATCACAGAGCCCCCGGTCTCTTTATTTGCCGAGCTGATGGCATTCTTGATCTGTTTCAGGGGAATTGAGTGTGCGCGCAGACGATTCGGGTCTACCGTGACCTGGTACTGCTTTACCATACCGCCGATCGTTGCGACCTCGGCAACACCGGGAATCGTTTGTAGTTCATACTTTATAAACCAGTCCTGCAAGCTGCGCAGCTCAGCAAGATCATGTTGTCCGCTCCGGTCGAGCAAGGCATATTCATAGACCCAGCCAACACCGGTAGCATCCGGCCCCAGTGCCGTGCGCGCTTCTTTCGGTAACTGCGCTGACACCTGGCTCAGGTATTCCAGCACCCGTGATCGCGCCCAGTAGGGATCTGTCCCGTCCTTGAAGATCACATAGACATAGGAGTCATTGAAGAAGGAGTAACCCCGCACTGCCAGTGTACCCGGTACCGCCAGCATGGCGGTTGACAGGGGATAGGTCACCTGGTCTTCAACCACCTGCGGCGCCTGCCCCGGGTAGGTCGTCTTGATAATGACCTGTACATCAGACAGATCGGGGATGGCATCCAGCGGAATATGGCGTGCAGCCTGAAAACCCCATGCCGCCAGAATCAGGGCAAGCACCAGCACCAGAAAACGATTACAGACAGACCAGCGAATGATTGATTCAATCATGAGCAATCAAACCGTAAACTGACCATTTACACACCTGCGACATACCCCTTACTCGCCGTCCAGCCGCCGGAAACTTGCACTCAGATTACTCTCGGAGTCGATCAGAAACTGACCGGATACCACAACGGACTGGCCCTCCTCCAGACCCTTCAGTATTTCCACATTGTCACCGCTCTCGATACCCGTCTTCACGATGATGGGGCGGAACCGGCCATCACCGATATCGGTAACAACGCGTTCCTCATCCGCGGTCCGGATAACGGCATCACGCGGGACGTACAGCACACCCTCACGTGGCAGGGCGAAGATTGAGATATCTGCAACCATGCCCTCTTTCACCATCGGGTTCAGTGTATGGAAAGTCAGGCGTGCAGTCAGTGACCGGGTCTTGAAATTGATTGCTTCATTGACACGCTCGACAAACCCCTCAAAGGTCCCGTTTGGCACAGATGGCAGACTAATGACGGCACGCTGTTTGAACTTCAACCATGCCCAGCTCTGTTCGAACACCTCTGCATTCACATCGATCTTGTAATAGCCACCAATGGTATAGACCGGCGATCTTGAAAGCACACGGTCGCCGGGGTGTCCAAGACGCTGTATCAACGCACCGGTCTGGGGCGATACCACCTTGTAGAGACGCTCTATTTTGTGCGTCTCTTCCAGCCGCTTGATATCCGGGCCCGAGAAATGGAAGGCACTCAGTGCTTTCCAGAGAACGGGTAACAGCTCATTGTTGTTTGCATCCCAGGCTTCCAGATACTCCTCCTGGGCCCGAATCCGTTCCGGCGACAGCACCGTATACAGCAGTGTATCTTTCCGGATAATCTCGCCCTGGTCTTTTTCCAGCACCCATTCCAGGCGCCCGGGCATACCCGGTGATACTTCCACGTTGCGCGTTGAGATGATCTTGCTGACCATCCCCATCGTATCGATGCGCCGACTCAGCTTGCCGCGTTTGACTTTCTCGGTACGCACGCCCATGTTGTTGACGACTTCGGGTGTAATTCGAACCATCGGCCAGCCCGAGTCGGTAGCGGTATCGATTTCATGATGGTGTTTCCCCGGCACCAGGTCCATGCCACAAATGGGACAGGTTCCCGGTTTGTCGGAAGTAATTTCCGGATGCATCGGACAGACATAGGTCAGCTGCTGATGCTGATGCAGCGGCGCCTGTTCGTCATCAATGATACTTTCCAGGGGCGGCTGCATAACCGCTGCCTCGTCTCCCAGATACAAAGCCGTCATCAGAATACCGGCCGCCATGCCCAGTAGCGGGCCGAGTATCAGGAGTAATCGGAAGCGAGTATTCATGGGTTATTGACCTTCGGTATGCACGGACCAGCGGCAGTATCTGTGACACTGATAATAATATAACGCTCTATATTGTATAGACTTTAGCGAATCAGGCTGCAGTACGCCCACAGGCACATGAAGTGGCTGCGGTTAGCGCTCAATCATAACGTTACGCGCATTGCCCAGTGTTTTGACAGCATACCCCAACTTGCGATAGCGGATGTATTTCCTGGCCTGCCTGAAGAGAGGCACTGCGTCATCAAAGTGGAGGTTGCCTGCACCGAGTACTTCCAGTGCATCGTCAATCTCGGATTGCGCCAGCTTCAAATTCACCCGCCGATCATGCCTGCCGGCGAGGTGTTGTGCCTTCTCCACCAGGTCGATGGCCGAGCGCGCATTTTCGTCTGCATTCAGCACCCGCAAAAAGGCGCCTACATTGGCCACCTGGGAACCATTCAGCCCCACAATCGGCGCCAGCACCTCGCCATTACGCAGATGCCGCTGCGAAGTATAAAAGGATATCATCCCCTCGACGGTATCGATCTGATTGGAATGAAAGAACGGCCCCGTATCGGCCGCCTCGATCACGGGTGGTACGTTAAACAAATTGGTGCCGCTACCGAAGCCGTCATCAAACGGCAACTCACCCCCAATGATGACATCCCCCGGCTGATCAATCAGTTCCTCGACGCGCGGGGCAAACGACCGGTTGGTCTGTTCAAACGCCGGCGGCGTGATACCCGGCGGAAAGTCAAAATTCGGGTTGGTATTGGCGCCACCATTGAAATGGCAGGCATTACAACTGATGCCGTTGGCCAGACCCACACCCATAAAATTCAACCGACCACGCTCCGCCCGGACATCCGCCAGTTTAATCGCCGTCAGGTCTTCCGGTTCCTCCTGCCGGCCCAGTGACAGCATGAAGGCCTCAATGGCATCCAGCTCATGTGCCGTCGGCAGCCGAAAATCGACTCCGGCTTCCCGCTTCAGGGATCGGGTGAAATGCTGAATGACCGCACCCGTGGCAAAGTCCCGAAGCGCGCCACGCAACGGCGGAGATGCATCCGTATCCGTCGGCGCACCGTCACCACCCCAGCCGGTGCGTTGGTCCGGGGGAACCGTCGTCCCGTCATTCGCCGCCTCACTTGGCGGTGTTATGGTGCTACGCAAGGCCAGTAAATGCGGCACACTGCGCATGGTAAAGTTGTTTTCAAGGTCATCGAAACCATTGGTGTTTTCCAGGATCAGGCCAAGCTTGCGCATCAGCTCGGGCTTTTCAAAATTCTTTGATAACGGATTGGGTTCGGGCCGTTCGGCCACAAACAAGGGGTCATCAGCCGGCAGACTGGCGATAAATGCCGGGTCCAGGGTGAAATTATTGGTTGCCGGATGACAGGTACCACAGGTACGCCCGTTGCCGTTAAAGGTCTCGTTGAAGAACAGTTCCCTGCCCTCGTTGATCAGGGCAGCATTCGGGTAATCAGCCGGTGTAATACCATTTGCATACAGCAGATGTAGCGGCAGGCAACCAGCGATACTCACCAGCATACGAGCGACCTGCATCAGTCGGGGAGATGTGGTGCGTACTGTACAGGTAGCAACAGGCATGTTGGCACTCCATAAATTCAGTTAAAAAAAAGGGGGGCCTTGTGGCCCCCCCATGATACCAGTTGTTAACTTTCCGGCCTTATTACACTGGCCTTTAATACCATCTTGATGAAACGATGGTCTGATGACTTAACTTGTCCACCAGGCCATGCCGTGCGGCGTACCGTGACCGGAATCGCCATGCGGCCAGCTCTTGCGGTCAAAGTCTACACAACCATCATAGTAGGTAAAATAAGCGTGTGGCCCGTAACGCTGCCCCTGCGGACCCCTTGAAGGGACATCAGAGTAGAGACCAAAGCGTTTATCTGAACGCAGACGCGCCTTGCCAATACCGCGCTTCAGATTCTTGCGGAACGTGAACATGCAGACACGGTCATCACCGATAGAACCGGAACCTGGCAGTGAACCCACCGGTTGCGGCAGCGCAAACTCCCTCAGATCGAAGAAGTACAGACTGCTGACAACGCGATTATCAGCCGGGTTAGGCAGCGTGAAGTGCGGCCCACCAGCACCCATCAGGTTATCCAGGTTATCCAGGATTACACGACTGGCAATCACCGGACAATCACTGGCGCCATTGTTGCGTGCACCGGCAAAGATCGTGGTCGCTGAACCGTCGAACCGGTGCGCAAACCCTTTCGCATCACTGTAGATGTTGGTGGATGCATCGGGGTAATCACACTGGATACCGTCGGTATCCTCGATCAGCGGACGAATGTCCCACGCTACAACACGGCGTGAATGCTCAAACGGATAGTCACGGTTATACAGCGGCTGTCCCGGTGAGATGATGCCGGAGATCGGTGCGATCAGGTAGGTGTCATCCTGGGTCAGGAAGAACACCGAAACACCTGTGCAGGGACCGGTATCGTAGACGGCGTGGATAGCAGGCGTCACGCCATGCTGCCAGGTCGTCATATCCTCAATGTAGAACAGTGTACCGCCACACATGGAGGCCACAAAACCACCCTTGTGCTGCTCACCGTTACAACCCGGATCATCTGACGGGCCACCGGTGCAGTTGGTCTTCCACGCCGCCATCAGGCCGATGAACTCGTCCATGGTAACCGAAGAGGAGCCAATGCTGACGCCGGCGTCCGTCATACCACCTTCACGGCCTTCGTTACGCGGACCGTCCGGCACCTGGGCGATGTCTTCAGGGCGATAATCATCACCGCCCAGGCCACTCATGGATTTCATCTTGGTGATATCCCAGAAACGCACCGTGCTGTCCAGACCCTGGGCCTGGGTATCAGCCGTGGTCTCATCATACAGGCCCAGCGGGGTCTGACCGGACAGTGCCAGTGACACGGCATCACCGTAGTCCGAGGTGACCAGGGTATTCAGGTCAGGACGGGCAAAGATACCATGCGGGTTGGCCTCGGCATTGGTGTCCTGAGCCGTGGCGATGTTCTCACCCAGAACTGAACACGGGATACACTGCCAGCGGGGTTTGTGACGAATGGGGCCCGTTGAGTTCAACACCGCGCTGAACTCCTTGACCATCGTACCATCATGGTTGAAGACCACCACACCACCCGGCGTGGCCAGTGATGGCGGCAGCGTCGGTGCAAAACCGTTACCCGCATCGAATGTTCCCTGGAAGTTCTCTTTCGTACCCAGGAAGGATCCGGCCAACAGGTTATCACCGATGCTGACGAAGTCATCCGCAACCGTCAGATAGTTGGTACCACCAAAACCACCGGAGATCGCCAGACCACAAGTGTTGTCGAAGGCAGGGTCTGTCGCATCCGGACCATTGGCATCATAACGGACCACGGAACCCTTCATGTCACCCGACACGATCGTGTTGTGGATCGGACGAATATGCATCGGATCGGTCACGTCACAACCAAAGATGTTGCCACTGATCAGGCCACCGGCCCACAACAGCTTGCGGCCATCATTGGTCTCTTCCAGGAAGGCATTGGTATGATGCGCCTCGTTGGCAATCGCCGACGGCAGACCATCCTCGAACAAACCCTTGGTGCTGGCATCCGGTACGGACGGGGTCAAATTAACATCGGCAAGAGCACCCTCTTCCAGACCAAAGGCCACCTGGGCCAGCACATGCGCATTCAGGACGAAAGGCATGGTTGCGGTATTGACAACGGCACCGTACTTGAAGACATGTGCAGGTTTGGCATCAACCACCGCAATAAAGTCACTGGCAAGGTCATCAGGATTACCATCGCGTAAAAAGCTGGCGACACCCTTACCGTTACGTTCGTAGTTCGGGTCATACCGCTTGTTCAGTAATGGATCATTATGGGCACCGGGGCCAGGCAACAACGTATCGTTGATAGGCTCCCAACCGCCCTTGTCACCGGTCCACACCAGAACATACTGATTTCCGGCATTGGCCAATCCCCCGGCCAACGCCAGCATGGCACCAGCGGTGACCGTGATAGCAGTTTGTTTCAGTTTCTTGATATTCATGATAGGTAATACTCCCAAATCTAATTAATTAGACTTCTTGGTTTGGTTGTTCGTAAATTCCTGTAAACGTCGCTGTTTTCCCCCGTCTGGCCAAAAAGGTGCACCCGCCAGCCAGAAGTTGAACCACAATCCCTGGCGAAAAAAATTTCGAACCGCCCGCGACAAAATGACGCAGACGATGACTCTTGATGCAATAACCTCGCCAACAAGGAGAAAAAGATGCGGATTCAGCAAATTAGACGAATGGGGGGGGGAACTTGTGCCAGCAAGCAGGATGACCCGCCGACCACAGGCACAAATGTAAACAATGCCGACAAAATCAGACTGCTTAAGTGTATTAAATTACACTTAATTATTATAAATACAATGAGTTATATAAACTCTACAAACAATATGGGTTTAAATGACCGTTTGAGAATCTGTCCAGGGAAATTGATTCGCTCAGAACTTCCTTGTGAAATCGTATAGTTACGTCATTTCCATTTTGTGTAAGCGATTCCTGACAGAAAAATCCCTCACATGTCAGTTTGTCATGCCATATACTGTCAATTGAGGTGTCACAGGCAAACACCATGCGCAAGCAAATCAGCCTGCATGGACAAGTGACAACAAACCTTTCGGAAAGTTCTGCAAAATGAGCGCCTGCATACCCGGCGCCATCCAATCAGACATTTCCAGGGTCACTATATAGAGGCAACGCAATGGCTAACGATAAAAAACCGGACCTGAATCTGCAGTCCATGATCGATTCCCACTCCAACCCGTTCGTGCTGGTGGACGAGGATTACAACATCGTCGCGGCCAACGAGGCCTACTGCTCCTCCTATGGCACCAGCGCCGACAAGGTGGTCGGTCGCAAGTGCCACATGGTCTCGCATCATTTTGAAACCCCGTGCTTCATGAATAATGAAGACTGTCCGCTGAGCAAGGTGATGGAGACCAACAAGCGCTACGAGGTGTTGCACATCCACTTTGACCAGCATGACCAGCCCGAGCACGTGCGCATCAAGGGACATCCGATCATGGGTGCCGATGGCACGCAATATGTCGGCGAAGAAATCATCCGCCTGGCGAAGGCCTCCGAACTCGACTGCGAGGAACAGAAACTGATCGGCAAGTCCGGCGCATTCCGGGAATGTATCGAGGGACTTACCCGGGCCGCCGAATCCGATGCCAATGTATTGATCACCGGCGAAAGCGGCGTTGGCAAGAACCTGGCAGCACACTATATTCACAGCCGCTCGCCCCGGCGCGGACGGCCCTTTGTAACCATCGACTGCAGCGCCATCAATGAGTCCATCTTCGAGAGTGAACTGTTCGGGCATGAGCGCGGCGCCTTTGCCGGCTGTGTCGGCCGCCGCCTGGGCCTGCTGGACGAGGCCGATGGCGGCGCCCTGTTTCTCGACGAGGTCAGCGATCTGCCATATGCCATGCAGGGCCGTCTGCTGAATGCCATAGAAACCGGGAAATACCGCCGTGTCGGTGGCCGGGAATTACTCGAAGCGAGCGTAAGGATCATTGCCTCCACCCATAATGACCTGCGCGCGATGATTGAAGCCAATACCTTCCGTTCGGACTTTTATTATCGTATTGCCAGCATGTCCCACCGGATTCCGTCACTGCGCGAGCGCCGTGATGACATCCCGGCACTGGCAGATGCCTTGCTGGTACGGATGCGCGATCCCAAGGCCTATCGCTGCCACATTAATGAGGATGCGCGTCAACTGCTGGTGGCCCATGACTACCCGGGCAATATCCGCGAACTGATGAATGTCCTGCGCCGTGCCGTCTCCCTGAGTACGGATGGACATATCAGGGCGGAACATATCGAGTTTGATGAAGCCCCGGCCGGACATCCATCGGTCACCCTGAGTCCGGGACAGTCCATCAGGCAGATTGAAGCGGACCACATCAAGGCACTGCTGGTGCAGCACAACGGGCACCGCCGCAAGGTCGCCGACGAACTGGGAATCAGTGAGCGTACGCTATACCGGAAACTGAAAAAGTATGACCTGACCGAAGTCAGCAAAGAGACCTGAGGATTCTGCAGGAGCCCGCTTGCGGGCGAACGGTCAACCGGTTCGTGTGCAATGTACACCTGCATGAGAATGACCGGTAACATTATCATGGGATTTGAATGATGAGCAGCCTGTAGGGTGCGCCGTGCGCACCCTGTATCAACCGCTTGCAATTTATTCTGGTGCGCACGGCGCAGCCTGCGCCAGGCCGTTATAAATCAATCAGAGGATCCTTAGTCAGAGGGTATGGTTATCCGCAGGTGTTGGCAGCAGGGATCTACGGCGTCCCACAGATGAGCGCGCGGCTGTAACAATATGTCGCAGTAATGAATCCCGGGGAATCACGGTGCTAGCGGTTTGAGTGATGCGTGAGATGACGCGGGCTTCCGGTCATTATCATGCTTGCCCACCGGTTCCGAGCATTGCATGATGTACCGATGAACACGCTACCAGCACATTCCCGACTGGATACGGCAGGCAACAACCTGCGGCGGCTGTTCATGCTGCGAAATATTGAAATCGCCGGGATTACCGCTGCGATTATTATCGCTGTCAGATTTTCTGGCCTGGCATTACCGCTTGCGCCACTGGCCATCATCCTCGGGCTGATCAGCTGCCTGAACGTAATCACCTGGTGGCGGCTGAAATCCGGCCAGCGGATCTACGATGGCGAGATCTTTGTGCAAATGCTGCTTGATGTCGCCGGATTAACAGGCATCTTTTATTACACCGGCGGAGCCGCCAACCCGTTCGTCTGGTTTTACCTGCTACCGCTGATGATTGCCGCGACCATTCTCCCGCGAAGTCATACCTGGAGTATGGCGATGGTTACCGTTATCTGCTACTCCGCCCTGTTCATTGTGGATGTCCCGCTGGAGTGGGGACATGCACATCATGGTGACGCCAGCGGTTTCCAGATGCATGTGTTCGGCATGTGGATGGGATTCGTCATGAGCGCCGGCTTCGTGGCCGTCATCATCGTCGGCATGGCGCATACCCTGCGACAACGCGACCGCCATCTGACCGAGGCCCGCGAACAGGCCCTGCAAAACGAACGCCTGGCAGCACTCGGCACCCTGGCGGCGGGTGCCGCCCATGAGCTCGGTACCCCGCTCGGTACGATGGCGATCGTGACAACCGAACTGGAGAATGAATACGTAAACCCTGAACATCATGCACTGCAGAAAAAACTGTCCATCCTGCATAGCCAGATTGACCGCTGCAAGGACGCGCTGTCAGTGATCTCGGCCGACGCCGGGACCGATCGCGCCGAATCCGGACAGCGGATGCCGGTAAAGACTTACCTCGATAATGTAGTCCATGAATGGCAGGCACAACGCCCGGATGCAACACTCGAAACCCGTTCCGGCAGCACAGCGGAGAACACGGAGATTGTTGCCGAACGTACATTGACCCAGGCATTGATCAATATTCTCAACAACGCCGCCGATGCGTCACCCAATGCTGTCCAGCTCGTATCCGGCTGGACAGCAGAAGAACTATTACTGGAGATCACAGACCGGGGGCCCGGTATTGTAACGGATCTTCACAACCGGCTTGGCAAAACGCCGGTATCCACCAAAAAAGAAGGTCTTGGCTTGGGACTCTACCTCGCACATGCAACCCTGCAACGCCTCGGCGGCACAGTAACGATCAGCAATCGTAACAACGGTGGCGCCCTGACCCGCATTACCCTGCCATTATTGCCTGGCACAGATAAACCGTAGTCCGGAAGTAATGGTGCGTACGGCACACTGCATATGGATGAAAACCACCTGTGGACAATCACAATGAGTTCAGAGATTCAATCCGATAACCCCGTTCTGTTACTCGTCGATGACGACGAGATCTATTGCAGTGTTCTCGGGGATGCACTGGAAAAACGCCATTATGAAGTCCATACCGCGCCTGACCTTGCCACGGCGCTGGAGCTTGCACGCAGGCATGAACCGGAATTTGCCGTAGTCGATCTGCGTATCGGCACCGGATCCGGGCTGGAACTGGTAAAACAACTCGCCGAACTGGACGAGAACACCCGCATCGTCATGTTGACCGGTTATGCCAGTGTCACCACGGCCGTCGAGGCGATCAAGCTGGGTGCCATACATTACCTCGCCAAGCCGGCGACGGCCGATGAAGTGGTTGCCGCCCTGCAACGCACCGCGGGTGATGCCTCGGTCTCACCGGCCGAACAACCATTGTCGGTCAAGCGTCTCGAATGGGAACACCTGCAGAAGGTGCTCGCGGAACAGGGTGGCAACATCTCGGCTGCCGCCCGCGCCCTCAAGATGCACCGCCGCACCCTGCAGCGCAAATTGGCCAAACGCCCGCTGAAAGAGTAGGTGGCACAGACCAAATGTTGCTTACTAACAACAATAATCCCTTCTCCAGAACTCAAGGCTCGCAATTAGTTAGACGCTAACCGGGTACAACTGTTGTTTTTTATCATCAGCTGCTGTAGTGTCCGTGACACAAGGGAATGAGTGCCAAGGGGGCCTGTCATTTCCTCTGCGTATCAGACGGATACCGTTTCAGATTAACTTGAGGAGGTTATGATGAGCCTGATCCACCATTCCAGGTACTGTTGGCTGACGGTTGTCCTGTTATTGACACCCGGTATTTGCCTGGCCAGCGGTTTCGCACTCATGGAACAGAGCGTCAGTAGCATGGGAACTGCCTATGCCAACGGCGCATCCGGCATGGATGATGCCAGCACGATCTTCTTCAACCCGGCCAGCATGACGCGGCTGGAAGGCAAAAATGCCTCCGGCGGGGTACACGTTATCCATACCAGCACGGAATTTAATGGCAAGGGTACATATAACGCGGCTAACCCGGCCATTGGATTGCTCGGCCTGGGTGGCGTCTCCACCGGCAACAACCGCAAGGATGACATCAGCCTGACCGCGGCCGTGCCACATGGCGGTTATTCACAACAGTTAAATGACCAGATGTGGGTCGGGCTGAGCATTAATGCCCCCTTCGGACTGAAAACAAAATATGACAACAACTGGGTAGGCCGTTACCTCGCCATCAAGTCTGAACTCAAGACAGTCAACATCAATCCGTCCGTTGCATACAGAATTAATGACAAGGCCTCCATTGGTGCAGGCTTCAACGCGTTGTATGCAGACGGGGATCTGACCAATGCCGTAGATGGCGGCTTGCTCGGCAGTCTGCAATCGATCTCCCTGGGTGGTGGACCAATCCCTGGCTGGATCCCGGGGACCTCGAAGCTGGACAGTATTGGCCGGGTAAACGGGGATGATTGGGGTTATGGGTGGAATGTCGGCGTATTGCTGAAACCATTACCGAATACGCGCGTGGGACTGCAATACCGCTCCAAGGTAGATCTGACTCTCAAGGGGAATATCAGAGTCTCCGGACCCATCGTAAAGCTCCACACGAATGCAAGACTGAATATCAATCTGCCCAGCAGCGCCTCCATCAGTATTCTCCATAATTTTAGTCCGAAATGGGCGCTTATGTCGGACGTTACCTGGACCAAATGGAACGAACTGGACCAACTCAGGGTTGAAATCAGTAATGGCAGCAAGAATGTCACCCCGCTGGACTGGGAAAACACCATCCGCGTCGCTGTCGGCACCAGCTACCAATATAACGAATCCTGGATATTCCGTAGCGGAGTTGCCTATGACCAGTCACCGGTACCCAATAACAGCACGCGGACGCCGCGTGTACCGGATGCCGACCGCTACTGGTTGACTTTTGGCACCAACTACCGCTACTCCAAAGCACTGAGCTTTGATGTCAGTTATGCGCACCTGTTTGTCGATGACCCGCAGCTAAACACGGTTGATGCCCATGACCCGACCACCGGACAAACGTCAGGTTTTCACAAGGTGAAAGGCGATTATAACGCCGCCGTCGATATTCTCAGCGCACAAGTAAACTGGAAATTTTAGGAAAGCTGATTAATCCGTTATTCCGGCCGGCAATGGCCATGCACCGGTAACCACAGACCACAAAAAAACCCCGGTATCAAGCCGGGGTTTTTTGTGGTGTTCGTGTCGAAGGGAACTGCTATCAGCCCTTCTTCATCATGAACATGAACTTGCCACCGTCTTCAGTAGACTCCATCAGTTCGTTACCGGTCTGCTTGGCAAACGCCTCGAAATCCTTGACGGAACCCGGGTCAGTTGCAATGATGCGCAAAACCTTGCCGCTATCCATTCCGTTCAGTGCCTTCTTGGCGCGCAGGATCGGCAGCGGGCAATTCAGGCCGGTGGCATCAAGTTCTTCATCAAAATCCGCCATTTCTTCATCTCCTGTCTGTATAGTTAACGACTTGGTTCAGACCCGACACTACGGATCATGAGCATGTTCTTTTGGATGAGCCGGCAAACTTATGCCAACTGGACGCAGAACGCAAGCTTTACGCGCCTGGCGCCTGGCCTGCCAGGCGATTGCCGGCAGTCGTGCTGCCCGCAACCCCATGTCAGGAAAGAATAATTTATGATGCGTATCTTCAAGCAACGACTCCGCATACTCCTGTTTGGCAACGTGCTGGCGCTGACAATGTGCATACCCGTCCACGCCGAGAACCTGTACTCGGACCTTCCGGATATCGGTGATTCCGCCGGTGCGGCCATTTCCCCGGAACAGGAAAAACAGTTGGGCGCCTACATGATGCGCCAGCTGCGCCAAAGCGGCGTCGTACTGAATAACATCGAGATCACCGCCTACCTGAATTCACTGGGACAGCGTCTGGTGGCCAACAGCGATGAGCCTGCCCGGAAATTCACCTTTTTCGTCGTCAACGATTCAGCCATCAACGCCTTTGCCGGCCCCGGCGGCTACATTGGCGTGAACACCGGCCTGATCATCGCCGCGGAAAACGAAAGCGAACTCGCGGCCGTCATGGCCCACGAAATCGCCCACGTTACCCAACACCATCTGGCGCGTGCCTTTGAGACCGCCGATGCCCTGAGTGTGCCACACCTGGCGGCCATGCTCGCCGCGGTCCTGGTCGCAACCCAGAGCCCGGAAGCCGGTATGGCCGGCCTCGCTGCAGTGTCGGCCAGTGCCATGCAGTTCCAGATCAATTTTACCCGGGCGAATGAATATGAAGCCGATCGGGTCGGCATACAAACCCTCGCAAATTCCGGTCTTGATCCCTATGGCATGCCACGGTTCTTCGGACGCCTGCAAAAAAATTCCCGGCTGTATGGCAAACGCCTCCCGGAATTCCTCAGCACTCACCCGGTCACCACCAATCGTATTGCCGAGGCGACGTCGCGGGCCGAGCACTACCCGCGCGGCGAAGTTGACTCCCTGGACTTTCAGTTGGTGCGCGCAAAACTGAAAATGCTCAGTTACAAAAACCCGGAGCAGGTTCTGGAAGACTTCCAGCGCTATCGGGATAAATCCGCGAAGGCGAAAGTCTACAAGAAGTATGAGTATGCCCTGTTGCTCGCCAATACCGGCAAGCGCGGGCAGGCCCTGGAAATCCTCGAACGCTTGCACCGCGCCGATCCGGATCGGATCCTGTACCGTCTCGATATTGCCAAAATCTATGCGGCCGGTCGCAAGTATGAGAAAGCGCTCTCCATTTATAAGGACACCCTGGCCCTGTACCCGGGAAACCTGACGATTCAACTACCCTACACCCAAACCCTGCTGGTTGCCGGCAAGGCGCCGGAAGCTTACAAAACGCTTTCAGATATTAGTAAAAAACAATATAGCAATCCTCGAATATACAAACTGCTGGCGCAAGCCGCCGAAGCAACCGGGCGCAAGGTCGAGTCTCACGGTGCCATGTCCCGCTACTACGACCTCAATGGCGCTACCAAACAGGCCATCCAGCAGCTGAAACTGGCAAGCCGTGAACCCGGGGTGACGGACTATGAAAATGCACGCATCCAGGCCAGGTTGAAAGAGTTGCAGGAACTCCTGAAGGAAGAAGAAGACAAGAACTGAGAATAATTGAATAAATCTGCCAAATAAACGGGTTACTATATTGCATAACACAGGCTGTGATGCTACGTTTCCAACGCATACACCTGTAAGAAATCAAGAAAGCAAACAGTCGTACCCAACCCTGCACACACTGAATGGAGTTGATCCGATGAAGAAATGTCTTCCTGTCAGGCTCTTGACAATCACTGCCCTGTCCGCCGCCCTCACCGTCGGGTGCGCCGCAACACAAAACAAAGGGAATTCGGGTAATGCCACCAAGGCCAGCCCGCAAGCCATGGCCGCCATCAAGGACGCCAGTGCCGCCATTAACAACGCCAAGGGCAATCACTGGATCTGGCGTGACACCGGGAAATTCCTGAAACAGGCCAGGGCAGCGGCAGACAAGGGTGAGAATGACACCGCCATCAAGCTGGCTGGCAAGGCCAGGTTCCAGGCGGAAGCGGCCGTCATCCAGTACAATCACGAAAAAAACAACCCGCGCGGACTCTAACCGGTCGGCATTTTTTGTCCTGCAAACTGCAATATAAAACCTAGGAGAAAAGACAATGCGGCACACCGCGAGAAGCATCATCACCACCGTGTTATCACTTGCCACCTTGCTGGGCGCAATGTTGCTCATACCATTCCAGGTGAGCGCTGCCGGCGCCACGATCGCTGAACAAGGCAAGGCTGTTGCCTTTAACCGGAAAAAAGGAAATTGCCTGGCCTGCCATGCAATGGACGACGGTACCCTGCCGGGCAATATCGGACCACCCCTGGTTGGCATGAAAGCACGTTACCCCGACAAGGCGAAATTGCGTGCCCAGATATGGGACTCAACGGTCGCCAACCCGAACACCATTATGCCTCCCTTCGGCCGGAACCGGATACTCAGCGATGATGAAATCGATCAGATTACTGAATACGTCTACACTCTATAAACAAACCCAGCCAACTATCAGGAGAATGTAACGTGACCAGCATGAAACGCAGAATCTTTCTGAAAGGCTCCCTCGCAACGGCGGCCACAGGCATGGCTATCAGTGCCGGCCTGCTGACGCCCCGCATGGTACTCGCGGCCTGGCCCAAATCCGCCTTCGAAGCCAAAACCGTCGATGACGCTGTCAAGGGCCTGTTTGGCAGCAGCAAGCTCACCGGCAGCGACAAGATCAAGATCAAGGCACCGGATATCGCCGAAAACGGAGCCGTTGTCCCGGTTTCGGTCACCTCCGACATTGCCAACATCGAATCCATCAGCATCATTGTCGAGAAAAACCCCAACCCGCTGGCCGCCTCTTTTGTGCTGGGAACAGGGACCGAGGGCTACGTATCGACTCGCATCAAGATGGGCAAGACATCCAGCGTCATCGCTGTCGTCAAGGGCGGCGGCAAACTGCAAAGTGCCGGTAAGGAAGTGAAGGTCACTATCGGCGGTTGCGGTGGATAACCCTGCACACTGACACAGGATCCCTACAAGTTCAGGCATAGAGAGGATATATCATGGCAAGCATCAAAATGCGTGCAACCGCCAGTGGCGGTGTAACCACTGTCAAGGCATTGATCAGTCACCCGATGGAAACCGGTACCCGCAAGGACAAGAAAACCGGCAAGACCATCCCTGCTCACTACATCCAGGAAGTGGTCTGTGACCACAACGGAAATACCGTCATGACGGCAGACTGGGGAGTTGCCATTTCCAAGAACCCCTACATGTCGTTCCGCTTCAAGGGCGGCAAGGCCGGTGAAAAGATCAAGCTGAGTTGGGCCGACAATACAGGCAAGAGTGACTCCGGCGAAACCACCATCAAGTAACGGACGTCAACCTTAAAATAAACCTTTCTTAATGAGGAGAAAGACTCAATGAAAAAGCTCCTGACTGCAATCCTGGTGATGAGCCTGGCCGGAGGCGCCTGGATAGTACCGGCGCAGGCAAGCCCGGAGAGCGACCTGCAGAAATTCCGGACCTATTTCTACAAACGCTTCCCGAACACGCCGAAAGGCGACTTCATCAACGGCGTTTATTCCATTGACCCCGCATCCCGCCAACAGTGGGAAGAGATCGAGGAATTTCCACCGTACGAACTGAACATCGAGAAAGGCAAGACCCTGTTCAGAACACCTTTCAAGAACGGCAAGACCTATGCCAGCTGTTTCCCGAATGGCGGTATCAGTATTGCACAACTGTACCCGTTCTTTGATACTGCATCCGGCAAGATCATCACCCTGGAAGGCGCCATTAACCAGTGCCGCGAGGCCAATGGCGAAAAACCCCTGAAGTGGCAAAAAGGACCGATTGCCGATATCTCCGCCTACATGCACTACACCTCACGTGGCAACATAATCAACATCGTCATTCCGGATGACCCACGGGCACTGGCGGCCTATGACCGCGGCAAGAACTTCTTCTACGCCAAGCGCGGACAACTGAACATGTCCTGTGCCGACTGCCATGTTTACAATGCCGGCAACCGGGTACGCGCCGACATCCTGAGTCCGGCACTGGGGCATGTCACCCACTTCCCGGTCTACCGTTCCAAGTGGGGCGGCCTGGGTACCCTGCACCGTCGTTATGGCGGTTGTAACAAGCAGGTGCGCGCCAAGCCCTACAAGCCACAAAGCGACGAGTACAAGACGCTGGAATATTTCGAGTCCTATATGAGCAATGGTCTGGCGTCCAACGGACCGGGTGCTCGCAAGTAAGATCGTATTTGCACGCTGCAGTGAAAGCCCGGCTTGTTTCAAGTCGGGCTTTTTTGTCTGGATATCATTGTCTTTACACTGCCCGGGAAAGCGCCGAACTCAAGGGCTGAAGACATAATCCGAATAACGGAGGTTAACAATGAACCATTTGTCCCGACGTGAGTTCCTGCGCCTGCTGGCCGTGGCCAGTGCGGCAGGCTTTACGCTGTCCGGCTGCGAGTCCAGCACCGACACCACGCAACAACTGGCGGCCACGGTCAAACCGGCCAGGACACCCGCGGATCCTTATGAGCTGCCCGCCTTCGGGAATGTGTCACTGCTGCACTATACCGACTGCCACGCACAACTGATGCCCGTGTATTTTCGCGAGCCCAGCATCAACCTGGGGATTGGCAGCATGCAGGGACAACCGCCCCACCTGGTCGGCGACAAATTCCTGGCTCATTACGGGATAGCTCCCGGCACCCCGGAGGCCTATGCCTTTACCTACCTGGATTTCGTGGCAGCCGCCCACAAATACGGCAAGACCGGGGGCTTTGCCCATCTGAAGACCCTGGTTGACAAAATCAGGGCGCAGCGGCCGGGTGCCGTACTGCTCGATGGTGGCGACACCTGGCAGGGCTCCGCTACCTCACTGTGGACCAATGCCCAGGACATGGTCGATGCCCAGTTGTTGCTGGGCGTCGATGTCATGACCGCGCACTGGGAGATGACCTTCGGCGCCGATCGCGTCCTTGAAATCGTGAACCACGATTTCAAGGACAAGATTGATTTCGTCGCCCAGAACATCGTCGACAATGAATGGGAAGAGCCCGTCTTCAAGCCCTATACCATGAAGGAAATCAACGGCGTGCCCACGGCGATCATCGGCCAGGCCTTCCCCTATACGCCGATCGCCAATCCGCGCTATATGGTGCCGGACTGGAGCTTCGGTATCCGCGACGACAACATGCAGAAGGTAGTCAACGAGGCCCGCAAGGCCGGCGCACAGGTTGTTATCCTGCTGTCGCATAACGGCATGGACGTGGACCTCAAGATGGCAACCCGCGTGACCGGCATTGATGCCATCATGGGCGGTCATACCTACGACGCCGTACCGGCCCCGGTGCTCGTAGACAATGCCAATGGCAAGACCCTGGTCACCAATGCCGGCTCCAATACCCAGTTCCTCGGTGTACTGGACCTCGATGTCAAGGACGGGAAAGTACGCGATTACCGTTACAAGCTACTGCCGGTGTTCTCCAATCTGTTGCCGGCCGATCCCGGCATGAGCGCCCATATTGACAAGATCCGTAAACCCTACAACAAGAAACTGGCCGAAGAGCTCGCGGTAACAGACGAGGTTCTCTACCGGCGTGGCAATTTCAACGGCACCTTTGACCAGCTGATCTGCGATGCACTGATCGAAGTAAAGAATGCGCAGATCTCGTTCTCACCCGGCTTCCGCTGGGGCGTCAGTGTGCTGCCGGGTGAAGCCATCACCATGGACCACCTGATGACACAGACGGCGATCACCTACCCGATCACGACACTGAACAACCTGTCGGGTGAGCAGATCAAGAACATCCTTGAGGACGTCGCGGACAACCTTTTCAATGCCGATCCCTATTACCAGCAGGGTGGCGACATGGTGCGTGTCGGCGGTCTCAAGTACAGCATGGACCCGACCGCAACCATCGGCAACCGGGTTACCGCCATGGAACTCGATGGCGAACCGCTGGAGGCAAACAAGGAATATGCCGTTGCCGGCTGGGCCAGTGTCCAGGAGCAGGCAGGCGGCGTACCGGTCTGGGATGTAGTCGCGGAATACCTGCGTGACAAAAAGACCATCAGTAAGCTGGAACTCAATACCCCGACACTCAAGAACGTCGAGGGCAATCCCGGGCTTGCCTGATTACTGATGAGAATCACTGCGCCCGGTACACCCCGGTATCCGGGTGAAAGGCGTACCATGCAAACCAGTAGGAGGTCACCGCGGGCAGACGGTCACCATTTTCCAGGCTGGCGGTTGCCGCATGGTTGATGCGGTCATAGCTCACGATAATCTTCCTGCCCGCCAGCGTGTCGTGTACATCGGCGCTGGCCTTCCCCAGCTCCACGAACGGATAGGCCTTGAAATCACCATCGAACTCGACGCCCAGAACCGGTTCCTTCGGATGATAACGGTCATCCTGTGCTTGTACCGGGAACCAGATCTTGCGGCTTTTCTCGTAGCCCATGTAGGGACTGCGGCTGTAGTCCCGGTGGTAACCGGTATTGGTTGACAGCACCAGGGTATCCGGATGGCGCTGGCGCCATTCCGACCAGCGGGTGTGCTCGAGGGGAATGGCCTCAAGTTCTTCACCCTTCATGGGCCCGCTAACCGCCTGGTGCAGAAGCTGTGACCACAGGGAACGGGTCTTGCGGTCGTAGAGCAGCACATCACTGTTGTACAACAGCCCCGAGACACCGAACGTCAGTTCCTGGCCCCGGGCTCGTGCCAGGTAGGCAATGCCCGTGCCGCACAGTGGACAGTATGTCACGACCACCGGCTCACCGGCCAACGTGTCATTGACGATCTCGTGCCAGTTCAGAATGGCCACCGGGTACGCCTTGATGACCCCGTGGTGCCGGATACCGAGGACCCGATCACTCCCTCTCAGGAACGTTGCCGTAGCGGCTGATACAAAATGCGGTGTGTCAATGGCCGGGATCCCGTCGCGTGGCGGACCACCGGAGAGAATCTTGCTTGCGGGTAGCAGCGCATCCGTAAGATCAAAACCGTTCTTGACCGGCCCTGCCGTCGTCGTACTATCAGCTCCAAGCTGCACAACCAGCAACAACATTAGCAGCAGGCCTTGTGGTTTACGCATCATGCCCTCCGGTTCTCCGGATAGTTAATGGTGTCGGGTATAAATCACGAGCATTGCCGTGTGTCACTAACCCCGTTTCTGCTGGCGCGGAACCGGTATTCGCCCAGGTCAGCGCGCGATGGTCAAAACCGGTCTCCAGGGTGGGCTTGATCACCTGAAAAAACGGGGAGATATCAAAATCCCTGGGTGTGAACAGGCTGTAATGCCGGATATGATGAATATCCCGGACGTAACCCCAATGCGCCGCACCGCCTCTGTGGTGCTCGATCTGCGGGAGGATCGGATAACGCATCGACTGGAACGCCTGTGCAATCAGCGTCGAACAAATCGCTTGCGTCGGGTCACCGCTACCCAGGGCCAGCATGCGTCGCCGCCAGTGCACCGGGACCGGTGGCACCGGCAGCAGGTAGCGTGCCAGATCAAAAATATTCTTGAGATCATAGGCAAGGCCAAGCCGCGCGATGGCATACTCACACACCTGTCGGCATTCCCCGCTGTCCAGACTCACCGGCCGGCAGATGCGTGTGTTGAGTCGGGCAAACTTGCTCAACGGCACCGCGGTCACACCCCTGACAAGATCCGCCTCGATCAGCACCGGATTCTCGTCACCGACCTCTCGCCCTTTCAGAATGTCGCCGACAAACAACGCTGCATGAGACCAGGTCGACTGGGTCAGGTACTTTATCGCGGTACTGACGCGGGTATTACCATCCACCAGCAACACGTCAGCAGGACGCAGTACAGCGGCCAGCCGCGCCGGATTGCTGATATCGAATAACTCATACTTCCGGATCGGCTGGTTCAGATACCGCGCCAGCCACTGGCCACAGGCATTGGCTAAACGTTTGATCATCGGTGCAACCTGTACCCTGTCTCAAATACAACTACCTGCCAGTATTGGACAGGGAATCCCGGCAGACATTCCATGCAGGTCGCTCCTAAGCGGCCACCTGCTCCAGCACGGCATCACGCCGCCGGTTAACGGCCTCGCAGAGCGCCGAGTAACTGGCGCCCACGTTTTCAAAGAGTTCCGCCACGTCCAGGCCGAAACCATGGAATGTTTCCGTCAGCACCTCGATACGTTGCGGTAAGCCGGCAAGAAACGTCGCGCGTTTCGCGACTGGCAGTTGCGCCAGCTCCGCTTTCAGGCGGGTGACACCGAAGGCCACGTGGTCCTGTTCATCGCTGAGTGGCACTTGCAGTGATTCACGAGTGCCGGGGTCGGCCAGTGGCACGATGTTCTCTACTGCCTCGCTGCCGAGCGCCTCGACACACAGGTACATGTCGGCAAGAAATTCCAGCCACGGCAACTCACGGAAATGACTCCGGATCATCGCCTCCTGCCTGTCGTTGATGACCGGCGTGGTATCGGTACCAAACTTTTTCATCCAGTTTTGCTGGATCATCACGTGCCGGGACTCATCGCCCACCTGTTTGCCAAGTGCGAGTTTTGCGGCCAGATCCGGCGCCGTCGCAATACGTTCGGCGCAGATCTCCATGATCAAACGATCAACCTGTGTATACAGGACCAGCAACTGGCCCATGGATTCACGATAACCATCAGCGGACGGGCTATATACGAATGTTTTCATACGATTTTTCTCCTCGGGTGGGGTATACCCCAACTGGTATTGGGGCGTTTGAATTTTGTACGGTTCAGACGATGCATCCATGGACGCTGTAATAGCCGCCACAGCGGCCCGGAGACCCCCAGACCGCGCAGTAGCCGCTGGCTGCCGGACTGTATAGGTGCTGCCAGTCCCGGCAGTACCCAGTTACCGGCCTGGTGGGCCTGTTGCCGCAGGTAGTCCGGCAGAAAATCGGCTATCCCGGGTTCGATATAAAAGGCAGGGACGAGGCCGATATCCTGCTCCCGGATTCTGCCCGACTGGATCAGTGCATCTGTCATGTGCGTACCCGGGTAAAGCCGTACGCCGGTCATGGCCACCACGGCCGTCGGCTGCATGCGCTGCAGGGCGTCACAGGTGGCGCGGATACTGGCCTCCGTCTCTCCGGGGCCGCCGAAAATCAGGGTCTGGCACACCCGCAGTCCGGCCTCCAGGCAGTAGCGGTTGGCGCGTTCGGCAATTTCTGCATCGAATGACTTGCCCAGCCGCTGCAACTGACGATCGTCGACGGCATCGGTACCGAGTTCAATGCCCTCGCAACCGGCCCGCGCCATGAGCCTCGCCTGGTGGCGATCAAGCTTGACCGGTGTCGCGTAGCACGACCAGCGCAGCTTCAGGTTGCGGTGCAGTAGCGCCTCGCAGATCGCCTCTACGTGGCCGCGCGGGAAATTAAGAATCGAATCCACGAAAAACAGCGGATGCGCTCCATAATCATGCATCAGTGCCGCGATTTCGTCGACGACATCGTCCGGCTCGCGCGCCCGAAAGCGCGTGCCTTCCAGCAACGGGTAGGTACAGTAGCTGCACTTGAACACGCAGCCCCGCTTGGTTTGCACATTGCCCATGCCGCCGCGCCGTATATATCGGGGATAATCAAAAACCAGACGATCAGGGTGCAGGCCCGTGGTAAAGCCGGGCAGCGGCGGGTCACGCCGTGGGGTCACCGGGGCCGGTCCAGCCGGTTCCTGCCTGCCGGTGACACCGGGAACACGCGCCGGGTCAATACCGTGTTCCAGTGCATCGAGCAAGGCTACGAATGTCGTCTCCGCCTCTCCGGCGATGCCCCAATCACCTTTGAGTATCCGCATGTAGGCATCCGGCATGATCGAAAAACCGGACCCGCCGAGCACGATGGGCACAGCTGTCAGTGACCGCAGGGACGCCACCACCTCGCGATGACCGTCCAGGTAATCGACGGTGCGCGGATAGGCGGCATTGTCAACATTGCGCAGCGACAATCCGATCACATCCGGTCCAAACTCCGTGACCTGTTGTTTGAGGTCATGCAGGGGATGCCGGCCAAAACAGAGATCCGCCACCCTGACCCGGTGTCCGGCTGCGCGGCGGGCGGCCGCAACATAGGCCAGTCCGAGCGGGAAGATCGGGTCCGGTATGCGTTCGCGATTGGCGGAGATAAGCAGGACGCGCATAGCCTAGCGCGGGTCCGCCGACTGTACGACCAGTGTCCCCTGCATGCCACGGTCACGGTGACTCTGCATGAAGAGCAGTTTCTTGTTGCAGAAAAACGGGTAGCTTCCCGCAACGGGTGCGGTAAATTCAACCACCTGCGTTGTTCCGGCAGCGACGTCGATATCGATATCCAGCTTCCCCGCGTCACCCTTGAGCGTGAAGTTATGTGGCGTCAGGCCATCGGTATCGGTGAGTTCCAGCCGTACCGGCTCACCGGCATGGACCTCGATGGTGTCCGGCTGAAAGCGGTAATCGCCCATCTTGACGGATATGACCCGGACAACATCAACACCGAAAGCGCTCCCGCAGAGCAGGAAATACAGCAGAATGAAGGCGCCGGTTTGGGCTGGAGCCTGCCATGTCTGCCTGTAACCCATTGATTTCAAATGAATCTCCTCGTTACCTCCCAAAGGAAGTATGGCACATTCCCGCACCCGTTCAAGGCAGGTGCCGGCAGTGTATATTGCTGGGACAGTGATTGGCGGACAGGGTTCGGGTATGGAGTATCTGCGATGGATTCCTGGATGTGTCCTGCTTCTCGCAACCGGGGTAGCCGGCCCTGCGGTCGCAGGAGCAGGAGCAGGAGACTGGCAGCCGGAAGCACACGGCTGGGAGTTTGTTCGCAAGGTTGACCGGATCGGACTCTACCGCAAACCGGTCACCGGCTCACCGTTCCCGGCCCTGCTGGCACACACCCGTATGCCGGTGCCGGCGGCGGATGTGTACCGGGTGATTTCCGACTACGATCACTTTGCTGAATTTGTCCCCGCCGTGAGCATGAGTCGGGTACTGGAACGGTCCGCTACGCACACCCGGGTATACCAGCGGCTGGATTTACCGATGCTGTTTACCGACCGGCATTACATCATCCAGGTAACGGACAGGTTTGACGCAACGAATGGCTTGACGCGTGTGAACTGGCAACTCGCTGCCAACCAGTCACGCGCCCTGCCACCGGGCACGGCGGTATTGCCGAAAGTGTTTTCCGGATTCTGGCGCCTGACCGATACCCCGGACGGTAGCGGTTGCGAAGCGCTCTATTCCATCCATGTCGACCCCGGCGGCCGGCTGCCAGCCTGGTTGTTCACCCGGGCTGCGAAACGCTATATAACTGACGTGGTTACCGCGGTGCGGCAACGCGCAATGCGGATTACGGAATAGCGGATGCGCCGGTGCGCCGGCTCATCCCTATGTTTTATATCAGGTTCTTATCAAGTCCGGGAACCCTTGCCATGAGCCGTCAGTCATACACCTTATACGAGTACAGACGGAGGCAGCGTACCATGCTATCAATCATCCGGATTCTCCTTACAACATTCCTCTTGCTACTGGCTGGGTGCGCCAGCATGAGTGATACACAACAGCGGACCTTGAGCGGGGCAGCCATCGGCACAGCAGCCGGCTACACAATCGGTGCAACTACCGGCGCCAGCAAAGGCAGGGCGGCGGCAATCGGTGCGGCCGCCGGCGCGCTTGGCGGCTACCTGTATGATCAGCATGAGAAGTCGCAGGACGAGTGAATACCATTCGGGGTCGTCCCCGGGTGCCGTGCGCTTCTCATTTGCGTGACCCGGAAATCCAGTCGAGGTCAAGTGGATTTTCCGGATCCACCCCTTCCATGAAAGGCAGGTTCCGCTGTTCGTGGGTTAGTTGGTAGACCAGCCCGATCCAGTTGCCGATGATACCCTCGGCGGTATCGTGCCAGGTATTGTCGATACGCCCGGCGACCAGTTGCTCCGGGAATTCAGGGACCGGGTCTCCTGCCGCCCGCGCCATGTCCAGACGCTGGCGGTATTCATCGAGGATAGCCTGCTCGCGGGGCCTGAAATGGTTTTCCGGAAACGGCGGATAATCATGGCGTTCACCCCTGGTAAACCGCGCTACCTCGCGCTTGTACTCTTTCAGCAAAGACACGGTGTCGTACTCCGGATGGCCCTGGAAATAGATGACGCGAAACCCGTCTCTGCTGACGGCAAGGTGCACTCCCGCGTCCGCGCTCTCTGCCAGTATATGCAGACCGGCCTCCCGGAACTGCGCGGCACTGATGCCGTTGAAACGCGAATGCGGTACGTCGAACTGCGAATTGACGTCATTGACCAGCGGGTGCATTTTCCGGATCATCCGGTGCAGATATACGCCCCAGCACTTGGCGGGCAACGCGGCGCGCTTCTGCCCGTGCTGAAACTGCAGCGCCGCATGCGTAGCTAGGCAGGAACACAGCACCGAGGTCACATTCTCCTGCGCCCAGCTAAACACGGCGCGCAGCGGCTCCCAGAAGGGTTCCTGCGACAGGTCGGCATGAGAGACATTGGCGCCCGTGATGATGAGCGCATCCAGTCCCCCGGTACGAACCTGCTCGAAGGAGTCATAATAACGCTCGATGTGAGCCCGCGCCTCATCCCCGCGCGGCAATTCCTGCAGCGTGAACGGGTGCATGTATAACTGCGCAATCGGGTTACTCTCCCCCACCAGGCGGAAGAACTGGCGCTCGGTCGCCGCCAGCGCCGCATCCGGCATCATGTTCAGCACGCCGATGTGCAGCTCGCGGATGGTCTGGTGGAGGGCCCGGCCCGGAGCAAGTATGGTCTGGCCTTCCTGTTGCAGGCGCTGGTAGGTAGGCAGGGCATTGTGGGCGACGATCGGCATACGGGCTACTCGTCCACCTTGCGGACAATGGCATTTTCCAGCAGCTCGAGAAAATCCTGCTCATCACGCACCGCCCCCACCTCGTGCGAGGTCACAGTGTATCCATGCGGACGCGCAATGGCCTCGTAGCGCGGCACACGGGAATGAAACAGGCGCGGAAACACCCAGCTGCAGAAATCATCCGGATCCACCTCGGCCGCATACTCCAGTCCGCGCAGTTCGAGGTACTGCTGCAACTGTTCCGTGAGAAATTCGGGACGGTAATACAGCGGCTTTGGGCTGCTCTGGGCGCGACTGATCAGGGCCTCTTCCTCAGTCTTCTCGGTAACCCGGATGTACAGAATCAGCGAGTGCCGCACCAGCAGGTCGATCACAGACCGTTCATTGAGCTCACACAGGCTGCCGCCAACATCGTTGACGAAGTTGTCGTAACCGTAAATATCATGCGCCTTGCGGATAAACTCGGGCACGTCCTGCATGGCCGCGATCTCCGCCTCGCGGTACAGTGCCTGGCGCCGTGAGAATTCGTCCAGCGGGACACCGTCACGCTCAGGATCACCGAGCTTACCGACAAAACTCAGTACCGGCCCCAGGTCATGCACCTTGATATTGTTACGAATCTGAATCCAGTCATGGCGCAGCAGTTCACGCAGAAACGGCGTCTGCATCGCCTGCTGCTTGATCAGATCCATAATCGGCTCGTCCAGGTAACGGGTGCCGATGCGATAGTCACCCGAGTAGTGAAACCAGTGGTGACTGCGCAACAGCATTGACAGGTGGGTCTTGCCCACCCCGGACATCCCCAGCAGGGTAACGCTTTTGTTCTGCCACGCGCGGAACTCATCGACAGTGAATTTCATACAGCTGACTCTGAAACAGGAATATCAGGGAAGTGTAACCGAAACGCGCACGAAAGGGTGTCAGGCAATCCTGATGCGCACCACGTTCATGACCTCGAACTCCACGCCACCCACGGTCTCAGTGACTGGATAATAGGTCAGGTTAACCCGCTGACCCTCAATATTTCGGTAGGCCTGCTTGCGCTTGAACCGGAAGGGAGCGCTACAGCCCTCGACCATTAGCGTGTTGATAATCCAGTCATCCTCGTCTCTCTGCATGTGCGAAGTAACCCTGAGCATGTCAGAGTGGACCAGCTGCTCGTGTTTTTTCAATAATTTTTTCGGGTCAGTCTGCATTATCTTTCATGTACACACCGCGTAATGTGGAAATGTCGTCATTTTGAGTTTCCAGGTATCGTCCCTTGATACATCAGGCCGTCGTTGATTCAGTTGTGCCGGAGCCGGCGGGTCCCGTGGTTTTAGCCCGATACTCGGCGATCTCCTGCAAAAATACCTCCCCATACTTCTCCAGCTTTTTCTCACCAACCCCGTTGACCTCCAGAAATTCGGCTTGAGTTGATGGTATCAGGATCGACATTTGCGTCAGTGCAGCATCGCCAAATACCATAAACGGTGCGACCCCCTCTTTAGCTGCAAGCTCTTTGCGCAATTCACGCAACTGCTCGAACAACAGTTCATCTCTACCTTCAACCGGCGCCACCAATTTGCGTTTTTTCTTGCTGCGTTCCCGCAACCTGGGTTTTGCCAACTCCAGCTGCAGCTCCCCTTTCAATAATGGCCGGGCCTCCTCGGTCAGTTTCAGCACGGAATAATTGGCAATATCCTGAATCAGATAGCCGCGGTGAATCAACTGGCGAAACAGGCTGGTCCAGTCTGCATCGCTACGTTCACTGCCAATCCCGTAGGTACTCAACTCGCCGTGGTGGAGTCGGCGAATGCGTTCATTATCCGCTCCCCGCAAGACATCGATCACATGGCGTATGCCAAAGCGCTGCCCTACCCGGTAGACACAGGAAAGCGCCTTGCGGGCATCGACTGTTGCGTCATAGCACTCGGGCGGATCCGAGCAGATATCACAATTCCCGCAGTCTCTCTTGAGATCTTCACCAAAGTAGTTCAACAGCACCCGGCGTCGGCAGGTCAACGTCTCGGCAAAGGCGATCATGCTGTTGAGCTTGTGCGTTTCGATTCGTCGTTGCTGCTCATTGTCACTGTTCTCCACCAGGCGACGCGCCATCACCATATCCTGTGTCCCGAACAGCAGTAACGCCTCGGCAGGAAGCCCGTCGCGCCCGGCGCGCCCGGTCTCCTGATAGTAGCCCTCGATATTTTTCGGCAGATCATAATGCACCACAAAACGGACATCAGGTTTGTCGATTCCCATGCCAAAGGCGACAGTCGCGACCACTACATCCACCGCGTCACGCATGAATTTCTCATGCGCCTCCTGGCGGAGTCCGGCAGACAGCCCCGCGTGGTAAGGCAGCGCGCGGAAGCCGGCCATCTGCAGTTTGTCAGCCACCTCCTCCACCCGTTTCCGACTCAGTGCATAAACGATGCCGGAGGCACCTTCGAGCCGCTTGAGAAAATCCGTCAATTGATCGAACGGTTTATGCTTTTCCAGTGCACTGTAGCGAATGTTGGGACGATCGAACCCGGTGACATGGGCAGCGGGATGCTTCAGGCGCAGACGCTGGATAATGTCCTGGCGGGTCTGCGGATCTGCCGTGGCTGTCAGCGCCACCATCGGAATCGCCGGAAACGACTCGCGCAGCGTGCCCAGCTGCGCATACTCCGGACGAAAATCGTGTCCCCACTGGGAGATACAGTGCGCCTCATCCACCGCAAACAGGGAAATCCCGATGTCTTCCAGGCGCGCCTGGAAGCCTGCGGAAATCAGCCGCTCGGGCGCCACATAGAGCAGATCGAGTTCGCCGGCATGGAGCTGCGCCAACACCTGTCGCGCCCCGGTTTCGCTCAACGAAGAATTGTAGTAATGCGCACGCACTCCGTTGGCCTGGAGTGCATCCACCTGGTCCTTCATCAGGGAGATCAGTGGCGAAACTATGATGGCCGTGCCTGGTAGCAACAGAGCCGGAATCTGGTAGCAGAGGGACTTCCCCCCACCGGTCGGCATCAGGATAAAGGTATCCCGCTGCGCCATGACATCTGCAATAATCTCCTGCTGATGGGGGCGAAACTCACGATAGCCGAATACTGCCTGCAGAATGTCGTTCGGAGTCTGATGCACTGAATGAGAAACAGGTTGTGAGTAAAAGAGAACGGATACCAGGGTCAGTAGCGTAACCTGCCAATTCCACAACAATCAAATCAAATTCCGGATCAGGCACTCTGCCAACTGGAGGCAATGACGGGTTCAAGCCGGGTTTGCAGATCCGCTGGCAAGGTCAGTTGCCCGGCAGCGGGTGGATTGAATGCCGCCATGGCATCAACGAGCTGTTGCACCTGACCCTCCATCAGGATTGAGCCATCGGACACGTGGAACTCTTCAGTCCTGTAGTCATTGCCAGTGTACCAGTGTTTCACCCGAATCTGATCAGCTGTACCAACCACACTCACCAGGAGGTCGGCTTTTGACTGGCTGAACCACAATTGATCGGTCGCAATCCCTGCATCAAAGTCGACATGATCGGTCGCGCCTGACGTATCGAAATCAACGAGGGTATCCTGACCGGCACCGCGACCAAACCGGTATACGTCATCTCCCGGCCCGCCTGCCAGGGTATCGCGCCCGGCGCCACCAACCAGCAGGTCGGCCGCCGCCGACCCGGTCAGCCGGTCGTTGCCGGCACCGCCCTCGATGCGCTCGATATTCACCAGGTTCGTACCACT
>Ga0114931_10000469_pt1 | contig 48840 bp, 59 predicted proteins | sample 2SBtaG_FD_89579 | JGI IMG/M metagenome (GOLD analysis project Ga0114931, IMG submission 89579) | Deep subsurface microbial communities from Kolumbo volcano to uncover new lineages of life (NeLLi) - 2SBTROV14_V59a metaG | ecosystem: Environmental > Aquatic > Marine > Volcanic | place: Kolumbo... | reverse complement strand
ATGTCCACTGCCTCACGAGCGCCGGGTGCTTGTGCTCGTAGCATTCCCGGAGGCGCTCCAGAGCCTCTTCGGCCCCTTCGTACGTCGCCGCCTGGTAGATCTTCTTCAACTCACGGGCCACCGTCTTTCGATCGCTCCACGGCACGCGGCGCAGGCTCGTTCGCATGATATGTACCAGGCAGGGCTGGAAGCGAGCCTGCGCGTACACGCTCTCGACCGCCTCCTCGAGACCCGTCAGTTGATCGGCACACACGATCAGCATGTCTTTCAAACCCCGCTTTTCCAGCTCGACCAATACCTGATGCCAGAACGAGGCAGACTCCGCAGGGCTGTGCGCTTCAGGCGCCATGTAGAGACCCAAAACATCCATTACGCCTTGCTCCCCGTAACCGCTCACCACGTAGAGCGCCGTAGAGGCCACGCCCGTTTGATGCCGCACTTTCTGATGCAGGGCATCAACGAATACAACCCCATAGACGTCCTCGAGCGCACGGCTACGCCATTCGGCCAGCATCGGATCGAGTCGCTCGACGATGCGCGTCACGAACATCTCGCTGGCATCTATGCCGTAAAGCTCCGTTACGTGCCGGCGAATCTCACGCGTCGTCATGCCGGAGGCGTACATTGAGACCAGGCGCGATTCCACCTCCTGCGTGATCGTACCGTACTTCGGAACAATCTGCGGCTCGAACCGGCTCTGCCGATCCCGGGGAATACGAATATCCGTCTCGCCGTGACTCGTCTTGAGGCGCTTGCCGCTTTGGCCGTTACGCGTATTGCTGCGCCGCTGGCCAGGCTCCGCTTGCCCGTCCAGGCGCTCGTGCCGTTCGTAGCCCAGATGCTCTCGCATTTCCTCCTCAAGAGCAATTTCAACAAAACGCCCGATCAGTTCCTTCAGCGGCGAGCCTTCAACCAAACTTTCAGACAACGGCTTACCCGCTCCTTCTTTTGCGATTTCCTGCAGGTAGGCCTCCAGCGGGTCCGCGACGGCTGCGACCTTCTTGCGACGCATGCCTTTGCTAGGTTTTTTCTTTGAGTCCATCTTCCGTTTATTGGTGATGTGCCTCAAACACAATTACACAAAACGTGTTGCACTACCAGACTGGGAGATCAGAATGGACACTGTTACCCAACCTCCGACGGCTCCTCCCAGGATCTCTACGCTGGCAACGACGCGGCTAATACCATTGGCTGGAATCATGGGATTCTCTATTGGTGTTCTTCATTCTTATCTCGTGTAACATCTCGAAACATAGAGTCCATATAGGCGCTGGCAAACCTAGAAACTCCCATCCAGAACTGCCCCACGTCAGCGGTTGCCTTAACGTTGACCCCAGCGCTCAGTGGACCAGCAGGAATTGAAAGGCTTCCTCCTGCCGAGACAGCAGCTTGTGACTTAGAATCACCTGTTCCAGCCATTTGTCCACCAGCAACAGTGATGCCCTTGACTTTAGCATCAAGGTATCCAGCAGATACCTTCCCATCACTGCCAGCCTGAAACACACCAGCATCCACGCCAGCCCCTGCGAAATCAGCGGATGCATACGGCCCCTGAAGTTTTACCGTTCCACTTACATCACCTGCCAAATTGGTTTTCACCGATGCATTCATGCCACCCAGGTTTAGGGAGCCATCCACGGGCCCCAGTGCTGCGCCGAACTTAGTCGAGTTCGAAGCGCCCACCTCCAGAGTGCCCGAATTAGCCATGTGCTCTTGTACCGCGGCCATTTCTCCTCTGAACTGGGAATCCCTTGTCATTCTGTCGAGAACATCAACTGCGAGAGTCTTCATGTCATTGACGAACTTAGTCGCAGCAGCCACAAGTTTCCCCCCGCATTCAGGACAGGTGGCAGCCTTGCCATCTGGGTCCATAAGCCTAAGGGGATTATTGTAGGCGTAGCTGTAAGGAGAGAAGCCTGGAAAATCATCCCCCAGCGGATCCACGCTGCCCCACCTCCCCAGCGCCGCGCCGTAGTACCGCGCCCCGGCGTGTGTCTCAGCGTCCAGTTCTTGGCCCGTGTAGTTGGGACGCGTCGGGGAGGTGCCTGTCAATGAACGGCCCGGCATCTGCAGGCCGTGGGGGTAGTAGTCGTCCGCGCCCATCACCCGGTCGCCGTCGAGGGCATCGTTCGCGGCTGCGCCCCGTGCCGCTCACGGTGGAGGGCGCCGGGGCGCGTATGGTGGGCCCGGAGGGATTTGAACCCCCGACCTACCGATTATGAGTCGGCAGCTCTAACCGCTGAGCTACGGGCCCGTAGTGCTCGGCCAGCGTTCACCGGCAACGAATGCCGCTAAGATAGCCAAGAAAAACGGCTCAAACCAACGCCCGCCACCGGGGCCGGTTCCACCCATTTCGCACCGCCGTCACGATCCAGATTGTGGTTGTTTAATTAATTTATTTAAGACTATCCGTCTTTTGATTGACATTATAACCGCATTAAATGTAGTTTCTACTTTATATTTTTAGGACCACACGAAAATAAACATGGGACGTATTGACGAGATCGATGTCAAGATTCTGGATCTGCTTCAACGAAATGGGCGCATGAAGCGAAACCGAATTGCCGAAGAGGTGGGCCTTTCGGTACCCTCCGTGAGTGAGCGTATGCGAAAACTGGAAGAGCGCGGGGTGATCGACGGCTACCACGCCGTCGTCGATCCCAAACGTCTCCACATTGATATCACTGCTTTTATCCGCGTGCGGGTGGACAGTTCGGACCGCTACCCCGGATTTGTGGATCAGGCAAAAGCCCACGGTGAGGTGCTGGAAGTGCATTCAATTACGGGAGACGGCTCGCACATTTTGAAGGTGCGCACCGAGAACACTACTACACTCGAACGACTCCTCTCGCGCATCCAATCTTGGGAAGGAGTACACGGTACTTCGACGAGTATCGTCCTAAGCACGTTCAAGGAGACCCGCCGGATCGACACTGCCCCCACGGTACTGTTTTCAAATGAATATGAGATGGCCTGAGCCATCCTCATCACGCCCTCCTTTGTATAACGCAAATTCGTTTTCCTAAGCCATGAGCAAATTTAAGCAGGATTACAATATCACCGCTGCGACCAAATATGTCGCGAACGGCAAGAAAGCTGAACCGATGGACATCGAGCGGATCTTCGGCGAGAACACGTTCGGCCTCGATGAGATGAAAACCCGGCTGCCGAAAATCATTTATAGGAGCATCCTCGACACGATCGAAAAAGGCGACCCTATCGACCCGAACATTGCCGACAACGTGGCGCTGGCCATGAAGGAGTGGGCCGTTGAGCATGGCGCGACGCATTTCACGCACTGGTTTCAGCCGCTCACGGGCTCCACGGCAGAGAAGCACGATAGCTTCATCACACCGAACAAGGGGGGCGGCGCCATCGCCCAGTTCTCCGGATCGGAGCTGTTTCAGGGTGAGCCCGATGCGTCGAGCTTTCCTAGCGGCGGCGTCCGCGCAACTTTCGAGGCACGCGGCTATACCGCCTGGGACCCCACATCCCCTGCTTTCATCATCGAGAACAGCAATGGCTCCTACCTTGCCATCCCGACGGCCTTCGCGTCGTGGACCGGTGAGGCCCTCGACAACAAGACGCCCCTCCTCCGCTCGATGCATTGCCTCGACGAGCAGGCCCGGCGCGTACTGGCCCTGTTCGGTGTCCATGACGTCCACTCGGTATTCACTACCGTCGGCAGCGAGCAGGAGTATTTCCTGATCGACGAGGAATTCTACTATCGCCGCCCCGACCTGATCAGCACCGGACGTACGCTCTGTGGCGCCCGGCCACCCAAAGGTCAGGAACTCGACGACCACTATTTTGGCTCGATCCCCGAGCGTGTGCTTTCGTGTATGTTGGAGACGGAGAAAGAACTCTACCGCCTCGGCGTACCGGTGAAGACGCGCCACAACGAGGTGGCGCCGAGCCAATACGAGATCGCACCGATCTTCGAAAATGCCAACGTCGCTGCCGATCACCAGCAACTCATCATGCTGACGCTACAACGGGTGGCGCGCAAATACGGCCTCGTCTGTCTCCTCCATGAAAAACCGTTTGCAGGGCTCAACGGATCAGGCAAACATAACAACTGGTCGATGTCCACGGATACGGGGCTAAACTTGCTTGAACCCGGCGACACCCCGCACGACAACCTGCAGTTCCTGTTTTTCTGCACGGCGGTCATCCGGGCCGTGTACCGGCACCAGGACCTGTTGCGCATTTCGGTGGCCACGGCCGCCAACGACCACCGCCTCGGCGCCAACGAAGCGCCGCCGGCAATTCTCAGCGTATTCCTCGGCGAACAACTCGATGATGTCTTCCGGCAGCTCGAAGACGGCCCGGCCCGTTCAAGCAAACAGGGCGGTTTCCTTGGACTCGGCGTACCGTCATTGCCATCGCTTCCGCGCCATGCCGGCGACCGGAACCGCACATCGCCCTTCGCTTTCACAGGCAACAAGTTCGAGTTTCGTGCGGTGGGAAGTTCACAATCCATTTCGTTTCCAAATACCGTTCTCAACGTGATTGTCACCGAAGCGCTGGAACGAATGGGCGACGCCCTTTCGGCCAAACTCGCGCAGGGTTCGACCCTCGAAGCCGCCGTCGCCGAGATCATCAGCGAGGAGATCCGCGCGTCGAAGTCGATCCTCTTCAACGGCGACGGTTATTCGGAGGCCTGGCACGCCGAGGCCGCAAAGCGGGGGCTGCTCAACCTGCCCACCACGCTCGATGCCCTCGACTGCCTCCTCGATGAGAAGAACATCACTCTTTTCAAGCGCTATGAAGTGTTGAATGAGACGGAGCTACGTAGCCGCCACGAGACCTGGGTCGAACAGTATTTTCTCAAGGTCAACATCGAAGCGGAAACGACCGAGACCATCGCGAGGACGATGATTCTCTCAGCAGCGATTCATCACCTGAGAGACCTCGCGCAGACGCTTGCCGCCGGAGCCGCAACCGGGTTCGCCTTTGAGGGCGTCAAGACCACGGCTGAACTGGTCGGCGACGGCGTCGACCGGCTTCGGACGGCGCTCGATGAACTCATCGCACAGAACGCCGAACTGGGCGGCGACGAAGCCTACGAGAAAGCGATTCATATGCGCGATAACGTCATTCCGGCCATGAATGCCGTGCGCGAGGCCACGGACGCGCTTGAAGGGGTTGTCGCCCACGATTACTGGCCGTTGCCGACGTATCGAGAAATTCTGTTTGTCAAATGAGCCTCGGACCGCTTTCTGAGGTTTCCCGCCCGCTCCACGCACCACGGTGGGGCGGGCGCATTTTTGGCTCACGGCCATGGGCAGTGTGATCGGACCGTCTGCCAGGGTTGCTATGGTGAATCTTTACATCGACGTGCGCTCGCACTGCCTCGGATCCTGACGCGTCCCATTTCGTTCGAGTGCTTTCTCCCGGGTTCCCCCCTTAATATTTATAACCGCCTTGCCGGCCCCTCCCCTCTGTTCGACCTCGCATGGGCAAATCGACCACTTCTACCCCTTCCATTTCCAGTGAACAGGATCGCGGACTTGTCGAACAGGCGCTATCCGGGCGAGAACCCGCCTATAATGAGCTCATGGAGAAGTACCGGAATGCGCTCTATCGGCATATTCATCGCATGGTGCGCGACAAAGGTGAGGTAGACGACCTTGTACAGGAATGTTTCATAAAAGCCTTCTCCGCGCTCAAATCCTATTCTTCGGATTACGCTTTTTCGACGTGGCTGTACAAAATTGCCACGAACCACACGATCGATTATCTCCGGAAGAAGAAGCTCCCCACCATGTCTATCGACCGGCCCATCCAGACGCGGGACGGGGAACTGGAGTATGAGGTCCCGGATGTCACTTATCGCCCCGACCGGCACATCGTCGAGGATCAACGCAGGCGGCTCATCCAGGAGGCTATTGACACGCTACCTCCCAAATACCATCGGGTGATTGTGATGAGGCATCAGCAGGAGAAGTCGTACGAGGAAATCGCCCGGGAACTCGACCTCCCGCTCGGCACCGTCAAAGCTCACATCTTCCGCGCCCGTGCACTGCTCTACAAATACCTCCGCGACAAACGCGATATACTCTGACCCGCTATCCGATACGATGAGCCGGGTGTTTTATTAACCGATTCTGGATTGTTTGCGCACGGGTTGTGGTCCCCGGATTACGTAGGTTACCCTCAATCCGAATTCCGAAATTCAAAATCAAAAATCGGTATGCTCGACCGGTATTCGCGCCCGGAAATGGCGGCGCTCTGGACCGAAAAGAATCAGTTTCAGGCCTGGCTCGACGTGGAGTTGGCCGCCTGCGCCGCTTGGTCGGAAATCGGCGTAATCCCGGCATCGGACGTGGAAACGCTGTATGCGAAGGCCACCTTCGACGTGGACCGCATCCATGAAATCGAACGGACCACCCGGCACGATGTGGTGGCGTTCACGCGCGCCGTCAGCGAGTCGCTCGGCGACGAGAAAAAGTGGGTGCATTACGGGTTGACGTCCTCCGATGTGGTGGACACGGCGTGGTCGTACCGGCTCATCCGCGTCAACGAACTCATGCTCGCCGGCATCGATCGTATGATCGCGGTGTTGTCCGCCCGGGCACGTGAACACCGGCACACGCTAATGATGGGCCGCACCCATGGGGTCCATGCCGAGCCGACGACCTTCGGGCTCAAAATGGTGCTCTATGTGGCTGAAATGAGACGCAATCGCGGCCGATTCGTGGCGGCAGCAGAGGACCTCCGCGTGGGCAAGATCTCCGGCGCCGTCGGCACCTTCGCCCATCTCCCGACAGACGTCGAGCGCATTGCGTGCGAAAGACTCGGTCTCCGCCCGGCGCCCATCTCCACGCAGGTGCTTCAGCGGGACCGGCACGCACACTATATGTCGGTGCTGGCGCTCATCGGGGCCTCGCTCGAAAAGATGGCCGTGGAGGTACGCGGGCTTCAAAAGAGCGAAGTGCGGGAGGTGGAGGAAGCGTTCGGGAAAGGACAGAAAGGTTCTTCGGCGATGCCCCACAAGCGCAACCCCGTCGGGTCGGAGAACATCACCGGATGCGCCCGGCTGTTGCGCGGCTACATGGTCTCAGCGTATGAAAACGTGGCCCTCTGGCACGAGCGCGACATATCGCATTCTTCGGTCGAGCGCGTCATCCTCCCCGACGCCACGACGGTACTCCACTACGCCCTGCACCGGTTCGCGAACATTATCGAAAACCTGGTCGTCTATCCCGATGCCATGCAGCGCAATATGGCGCGGACGTTCGGGCTGTACAACAGCCAGCGCCTGTTGCTCAAGCTGATCGATGCGGGCATGAATCGGGAGGCCGCCTACGACCTCGTTCAACCCCGAGCCATGCAGGCCTGGGACGAACGGCGTTCGTTCCGCGACATCGTCTCAGAGGACCCGGAGATCACCGCCCGCCTCTCGACCGAGGCCATCGCCGACGCCTTCGACGACGTCTACCACCTCCAGCGCGTGGATGAGATCTTCGAGCGGATGGGGTTGTGATGGCTTTTGGCTAATGGCTTGTGGCCAGTGGGAATGGCGACACCACAAATAACGAGGTCATCCCGAGCGAAGCGAAGGATCTATGCGGCCCGTTCGGTGAGCCGTCATTTATCACACTTCTCCGTCATGTACGGCGTGTACCTTCGGGTACGACTGAACGGGTAATGATATAAGACAACGATCGCAATTCCTTGCCGGAGAGATCTCTCCTCAAGGCCGTCGTCGAGATGACGAGAAGGGAGGCGCAACGCGTGAACGGTGGCATGGGACGGATTGCTCGGAGCCGGCATCTCTCCAAAAGAATCCGTCATTCTGAATGCAGTGAAGCATCTATGCTCACGGCCCGGCAGTGCCTCATTATCGGCGGTCACTTAGCCGAAAAGAGCGCGAAGGACGCAATGTCATGGGTTGATTGAGACGGGGGCTGTCCCAATACGAATTCGGAGGATCCCCCGCCTTGCTTTGAGGAAGTCTCGTTGAAGACGGGATCGCTTCAGAGGGTGTGGCGTTTGATGTGTATTCTAATACACACTTGATGAAATCCAATGCCGGCCACCTCCCTCTCCGACGAACGCCGAACGAACCTGTGGGATCGCATCGGCATGAGCCTTTCCGGCATCTGCCTCGTGCATTGTCTGGTGTTCCCGATTGCACTCGCGCTTCTGCCGCTGTGGCCGGTCTTCGACGACGTCCATGCCTGGCTCCATCCCGTATTTGCGGTGCTCATCCTGCCCACGACCCTCTTCGCCATGGCGCGCGGCCGGAAGATGCACGGGCGCCGCGACGTACAGTGGCTGCTCGGCGTCGGCGTCGCCATCATCGTCGTCTCGGGCTTCCTCGGTCACGAGATGCCGGGCGCCCTGTCCGAGACGGCCGTCACCGTGAGCGGTAGCCTCCTGCTCATCGCCGGGCACTGGCGCAACTGGCGCGCCGGGCACGCGTGCCATACCCCTGTTCACGCATAGACCGGCCGACGCGATGCACCGACTCAACTTCACGCTCGACGACGCTACCGTCGCCCTCCTCGACAAGCTGTCGCATACGTATTACGGCGGCAACAAGTCGCAGACGGTGCGGGCGTCACTCGAAAGCCTCGCTGCCCACATCGGCCATGAGGGCTGGGTGATTGCGGGTTATACGCCGGTGGCGCTCGACGGCGACATGGCCTGCCACACCTGCGGAACAGCGCATCACGAGGGCGAAGTGCTCTATCGTCCCGTCTTCGAGCGCGGCGCCGGCCCCTCCGCGCTCCGGGCCATCCCCGCCGAAGTCTGGCTCGACTGCACCGGGTGCGTCGAAGCGCAGGCGGGTGGGTGAACGTCACGCCAACCCCATCCGGGAGAGCAACGCTTCATAGCGCGGGTGGCCGTGAAGGGGATAGAGTGCAGGCGCAACCTTGAGGAAGATGAGGTAACCCTCACGATCGTTATAGGCCTGTTCCAACAAGTCCATAGCCTCATCCACCTCTCCAAGGCCCGCATGGATCATGGCCCGGCTGAAGCCCACAAGCAGGCCTTGCGCTCGCCGTTGCGCCAGTTCCGATATGATTTTTCTCGCCTCAACATCCCTCCCCGAAAGAGCATACGCATGCCCCAATAACCCCATTTGATAATCCGATCTTGCTTTGCCGACAAGCTCCTTTGATTCGGCAATGGCAGCGTCGAAATTGAGCATTTGCGCGTAGGCATCCGACAATACCCAGTGGGCAAACCTGTAGGTCGAATCCAATTCGAGCGCCGTATGTGCATGCATAACGGCTTCGTCAAAGCTGCCACGGTACAGATAGACTTGCCCGAGCGTATAGTGACTGCGTGCCGTGAGGGGATCGAGTTTCACGACTCGGCGGGCCGGGCATACGCTTGGCCCGCCGTTTTCATATCCGCCCTTCACCGACTCCCTTCCAGCCACGCATCGACCGACCAGCGGTCGGACGACCGGGGAAGCACGAGGAGGATGAGGAGAAAGATCGCACGGGGAAAGATGTGGGTGGTGATGTCGAAGAACGGCTCTTTGAGGAGATGACCGTACGTGACGACAAGCAGGAGGCCGCCGACGGCCCAGAGGACCTCACGGACCCGCCAGCCGGCGAGCAATAATGCGCCGGAAGCCAGCTCGATGAACGGGATCACCACCCCGAGCCCCCAGAGGAGCCATGCCGGAATCCACGTTTCGCGATATCCCTCCACGAAGAGTTGCTCCGCATGCTGCATTGCGCCGAGGTCGAATACTTTGTACCAGCCGACCATGAAAAAGAGTAGGCCGAGGATGCCTCGGGCGAACAGAATCGCCTTTGCATTGCCGGTATTTGCGGTGTCGTTCATGGTTCTGTCCCCATTTGTGTGCGAGTCATCCTTCTACCGTCTGCTTTCTTCTTCCTACCTTCGACATGCTCGCTTACCTTCGATTTGATATTCGGTCCTGACGGTGTGGCAACCCCTGATCCACGGACGCATGACGATGCGCCCCTACGGATACCCTGGTGGTCTCTTTCGCCATGCTCCATTTGATTCCCTTCGACATGTACAATTCACTATCCATTACTCACTATTCGTCCCTTCCCCTTATCCGTGCCGCCAGTCATCTCCTTCGCCGGGCGCGAGACCGAGCCGGTCGCCTTCGGTGGTGACGCCGAGGCCGAGCACGGTGCGGTTGGCATAGGCGAAATAGGCCACGACCTGATTCACTTCCAGTATTTCACCGTCCGTCAGTCCCCGCTCGCGAAGGATATCGAGGGCGGACGCGGTCATCTCGGCGGGGCGGCTGGTGAGGGCTGCGGCATAATGCAGGATCGCGCACGTCCGCTCGTCGAAGCAATCGTCGAAGTCGTCCTGTCCGAGCGCCGTGCGGATGGCTCGGGTACGGGTCCCGTCATCGAGCAGTCGGCAAAGCCCGGCGAAGTGATGTTCCACGCAATAGGCACATCCGTTAAGCAGGCTTACGTAGATCCCGATCGTCTCGAGCAGCCACACCGGCAGGGTATTGCCGCGGTGATGGAGGACATTTTTGTAGAGGGCCATGTGGCCAGCCAGGGTATGCGGGCGCAGGCTATGCACCTGCATGATGTTGTCGATGGCATCCCCTGGCCCTTTGATGCGATCGTAGAGTTGCTTCAGCTTGCCGGAGGCTGATTCGTAGGGAGTTATCGTTATCCAGGACATATCTTTGAATGATGTAGTTTGTTGTTTACGAGATAAGCTTGAGCTTGTCTTTGGGGATACCGTATGGGACCGGTCCGCATGACGTTCGAAAATTGCCCGACGAAACTCGCCGTCTTGACAGAGAAGCATTCCCGAAATATAACTCAGGTGTTATATTTGATCACGCCGTTGATTCGACTATTATTCTTACCTTTTAGCCGAAATATCATTCGATTCAGATTCAGGCTAATTATGCCGAAGGCTCACCCCAATGCTCTTTTTGTGTACCTCTGTCTATGTTTCTTATTTCCAAAGATTGTATACGCCCAGAACACAGGTGTCATCGTTGTTTCCGTTACTGAATCAAGAGGGCTGATCCCTTTAGATGGGGCGAGTGTCTCGTTACTTGCCACGAGATATTCATCCGTTTCCGATCGGCTCGGACTCGCCCACTTCAATTCCGTATCGCCCGGGACCTACACGCTCCAGGTCGCTGCCTCGGGCTATCTAACGCGTAATGAGACAGTAACTGTCGTACCGGGAGATACGACCCTATTGAGCATCGCCCTTGTGGTGCATCGGCCTTCAATGAGTGAACTCCCGACCCCTGATGTGCAACCCTATCTAGGTGCTATTGACTCTGTTCGAGGAATTATGTTGGAAGGAGTACCTGTGCCGGACATCGGTGAGATACTTCGTCGCAGACCGGGAGTCAATGCCATTCGGCGGGGCGGGCGCGGCCTCGATCCGCTCGTTCGGGCGCTCGCCGAAACGGAGGTCGGTGTCCTTCTTGACGGTGCCCGCCGGTTTGCCTCCGATCCCTATCGTTCCGATGCACCTTCTAGTCAATTCGACCCCCAACTCGTTGCTCGGGTCGAGGTCTTAAAAGGCCCGTTCGCTCTCACAAAGGGTGCCGGCGTAATGAGCGTCATCGACGTCCATTCGGTCCTCGACCAACCCGCACCCGAGCGAACGCGAGCAACCGTTCGGACGGGCTACCTCACAAATTTACATGCTCTCGAAACCGCAGCAACCTTCAGAGGTGGCTGGAAAAACATTTCATTTGGACTGCACGGTGCGTTTCAGAGAGGTAACGACTACGCGGCAGGAAATGGCCACCTCGTGCCCGCAGATTACCGCGCGTGGAACGCACGCGGTAGGTTCGGAATTCGCTTTAATGATGAGACTGAACTCTCCGTTTCGGCCGGGCACCATCGTCAGGATGAGACCGACGAACCCGCTCTTCCTCTCAGTGACGCTTCCTCTCACGTGACTGATGTCATGGGCCACTACCGAATCGAAGCCCCCCGAAACGCGGTCCGAACCGTTGACATTTCACTTTATTGGAACCGGGTAACACACGGTACGAACGGTGACGGAAAGCTAGCAATCATATCTTTCCCACCCGATATAAATCCGCCCGACCCGCTCCGCATTGATCTCGACGCTACCCTCTCCAACGTCGGCGGGCGAGCGGCTGTACAATTCGTCACAGACGAAGGCATTGCGATCGATGTAGGTTCGGATTTTTATCAGAAACGACAACGTGCGAGGCGACGGACCCGAAATGCTGTTTCGGGCGCATTGTTAAATGTTGAGAACGTTCTTCCAAATGTTCGGACTACCGATCTAGGTCTCTTTTTTCGCGGAGTCACGCTGATCAATATCCTAACAGTATCGGTCGCCGCGCGCGTCGACCTTGTCCGTACAAATGCCAGCAACGTGAGTGACTTTTTCCTTCGGAACGCAGCCAAGAAAATTCTTCGGCCGGACAATTTGGATCGAAGAGAGAACAACTTGAGTCTTGCCCTTTCCTTTGCCCTGCCGGTGTCGCGTGCTTGGACCGTCTCGGCGGGGCTCGGTTCGATCATTCGCACGGCTGATGCCCTTGAGCGGTATGGTGACCGCTTTCCCTCCTCCCGGTCATTCAACAATGTGGAGGTACTCGGACGGCCAGACCAGGAGCCGGAGCGTGCCTCGGAGGCAGACCTTAGCGTGTCGGGACGATATCCAAATCTGCGGGTCAGCCTCAGCAGCTTCGCCCGCTTGATGAGTGATTACACCACGTTTCTCCCTACGTCGATTCCCTCTCGCGATTCCACGGACCGCATTTTTCGCTACCGTAGTGGCGAAGGACGTTTCCGCGGCTTTGAAGCCGAGATGGAGCTCGATTTACTCGACCTCCCATTAACTTTGTTTGCATCTGGAGACTACTTGTGGGGCAAGGATGTCACGCTCGACGAACCCGCCTTCGGGGTCTCCCCTGCCTCCTCCGACGTCGGCATCCGCTATCATGATGACTCTTTCTTTGCTGGAGGCAATGTGCGGCTCGTCGCCCGTCAGTATCGAGTAGCCGCCTTTCGCAATGAGCCGCAGACGGACGGATACACGACTATCGCTTTGCACGCAGGCATCCGACTTCGCGAAAATTTACATACGGCTACAGTAACTATTGGAGTCGAGAACCTGTTCGACGAACTATACGCTATTCACACCAATGCCATCAATCCCTCGACACAGTCTCAGCTTGCAGAGCCGGGGCGATCATTTTACCTTCGGGCACGCGTGGAATTTTAAGTGACTGAGGTAAAACTGCCTCATTCCATCATCGTCGCAAGCCGCGCCGCCGTCTCGCGGAAGGGCCGGAACCGGCATCCTAGTTCTTCGACGGCTTTGTCGCCGGAATAGCGATAAAAGTGGGCGGTGGTCCGCGCCATCGAGCGGGAGAAGCGTGGCGACGTGCCGGAGACAAACGCGATTCCTTCCGCAAGGACGGCGATTCCGAGTGCGAGGCGGGGGGAGAGCCTGCGACGCGGCGGAGGCACGCCGAGTGTGGCGGCCAATATCTCAAACATCGCCCGAAAAGTGAGCGCTTCCCCCGCCAGAATGTAGCGTTCGCCGCTCCGGCCGCGCTCCATGGCTCGGATCATCCCGTCGGCCACATCCTCGGCATCGACGACGCTCGTACCCCCGACGGGGATCGCCCGGACCTTTCCGGCCCGGAGGCGTTCGAGGATTTGGCGCGTGTTCTCCCCCGGCCGAGCCAGCCCGAAGATGAGCGCGGGGTTGACCATGACGCCGTCGAGTCCCTCGGCGATGCCGCGATGGATCTCCATCTCGGCCCGGTGCTTCGATACGGCATAGGCAGAATTCAGCCGATGGTCCTGCCAGCGGGTGGTCTCGTCGATAATGGTACTGTCGTTGGGTGTGCGGCCGAGAGCAGCAATACTGGAGGTGTGGACGAGGCGTTCGACGCCGCACCTGAGTGCCGCATCGACAACGTGGGCGGTACCCCCCACGTTTACGCAGCGAAGCGTCTTCTTCCCACCTTGCCCGAGGCTGGCCGCCACGTGGTATACCCGACGTACCCCCGCCATGGCTGACAAGAGGCCGGCGGGATCGGTCACGTCGCCCACGGCGTGCTCTACCCGATGAGCCGCCTCGCCAAGCAATTCAAGTGAAGACGTGGGACGACGCAAGATTCGCACCGCCTCACCCTGTGCCACGAGTTGCCGCACAAGGGCCGCGCCTACCATCCCGGTGGCGCCGGTGACGAGCGTCCTCACAGGCCAATCTCGAATTTGTTCATGGGCGGCGCCTCAAGGTGCGAGTTCGATCAGCAGGGCGCTCTTCCCAACAGCATCCCCGGGGGCCACATGCACCCGGCTCACGACACCTGCGCCGGCTGCACGCAGTTCGTTCTCCATCTTCATGGCCTCGAGCACCACCATGCCTTCGCCGGCACGAACGGACTGTCCCGGCTCGACATTCACCGCGAGAACCAGTCCGGGCATGGGGGCGCGTATCTCGCGCTCGGCATCGGCATCCGCTTCATCAACGCCATAGCGTTCCAGAAGCAGTTCCTTTTCTCCCTTGACGTGTACCTCCGTCCGGCGCCCCGCAATGGTGACTGAGACAGCGCCACGCACACCCGCCTCGATGGTTACGGGCCAGCTTTTCCCACCCACCCTCAGAAGAAAATGTGCTTCAGAAATCGGCTCAAACGAGTACGCCACCTCCGCATCATCGATCCATAATTGCCCGTCACGTAGCGCAATATCGAAGGTATTGCCCCTCGTTTCCGCGCGAAATCTTTGGTCCTTCATGGTGTCGTAAATCGGGTAGGCGTTGAAATTCGCGGTGGGAGCATGCAAGGGTCTCGCGCTCTATATGAATCAGGCTTCGATGTGTTTCTGTGCGGTGAAGGGGATTCTCCCAGGGGCTCGGCTATCACGTGCACGTTGCGACGCGCCCTGATGGCGACCCAGACCTCGCGAGCACGTCCGGGTGAGCGCGTCGGGCGGGGAGAAACAGGGTTAAACCGGGTACGTTTAACGGCGATCGGTTATCAATTCGCACATATCCCCGCGGCCCTCGCGCCGACTGTATCATGCGACGCCCGCTGGATCCGACATGAAAGAATCGTTGACCCCCGAACTCTTGCTTCACGGCTATAGGTGTGGGTTTTTCCCAATGGCTGACCCGGAGGAGAACGATACCATTTTCTGGTATGCGCCCGAGCGGCGGGGCATTTTGCCGCTGCACGACTTTCATGTCTCCGGATCCCTCGCGCGGTTGATCCGGCAGGCCCGTTTCGAGGTAAGCTTCGATACCGACTTCGAGGCCGTCATTCGTGCCTGTGCAGACCGCCCCAGCACCTGGATCTCGGAGGAGATCATTCAACTATATCTGGCGTTACATCGGCTGGGCTATGCCCACAGCACTGAGTGCCGGTATGCGGGCGAACTCGCAGGCGGCCTCTATGGCGTGACGTTTCGAGGCGCCTTTTTTGGTGAGTCCATGTTCTACCGTCATCGGGATGCCTCAAAGGTCGCGCTCGTGCATTTAGTAAACCATTTGGATGCGTGTGGCTACGTCCTGCTCGATACGCAGTATAGCACACCCCATCTGGCAAGGTTCGGCGTCATCGAGGTCCCGCGAGCAGACTACGAGCAGCGGTTGGCCGATGCGTTATCGATCGACGTACAGTGGTGATCTCCCCGTGATTATGCGAAATGCCTTCTACCTTCTTCCGTTGCTCTTGCTCCTCGGCTGCGGCGCAAAGGACCCGGAGGCTTCGGCCCAAACCGCTGCTTCATCGCGCACGACAATGGAAACCCGGCCGTTGGCGCCCGTTGACAGCAGCACGATGCATCGATTCCATTTGGTAATGGACTATGCCCGCAGGGCCCGGCTCCACGAGCGACAGCTGGGAGAGATCATGCAGGCCGTCGGGCTTCGCTTTTCCGGGGCGCCGTACGAAGTGGGTCTGCTCGACCGGCCCACCCACGAGACCCTCGTGGTCAACCTCTCCGGATTCGACTGCGTCCTCTTCGTCGAGACGGCCCTCGCCCTCGGACGGGGCATCGCCGAAGAGGACTATTCTTACGCAACGTTTACCCACCACCTTCGCTCCCAGCGCTATCGTGACGGCAGAATGCAGGGATACTGCAGCCGTCTTCATTATTTTTCGGAGTGGATCGCGGATAATGAGGCTCGCGGAGCAGTACACAACATTACCCGGGACCTGGGCGGTATCCGCCTCGAAAAGCAGCTCCGATTTATGAGTGAGCATCGATCAAGCTATCCCCGCCTTGTTGCCAGTGATAGTCTCTTCGCTGGCATTGAAGCAATGGAGACACGCTTAAAGAATTTTGCCCTCTATTACATTCCGCAAGATCGTATTCGCACCATATACAACCGCTTGCGTGCTGGTGACATTATTGCGATAGCCACCAGCGTCAAGGGTCTCGACGTCTCACACACGGGTCTCGTGTACGATGCCGGAGAGGGCAAGAAGGGCCTTTTGCACGCGTCTACATCGGGAGGCGTCAAGGTTTCGCCGGATCTTCAAGCATATATTGAGAACAACAAGATCCAGATCGGCATAGTCGTAGCGCGTCCGGTAACGTCACGATAGCCGGCTCATTGGCGCTGAGACCCTTTTCCAGGCGATTGCCGTCACCCCTTTGGATTATTATGGATATCAAGCGGATTGGAATCTTTACAAGCGGAGGGGACGCGCCGGGTATGAATGCCTGCGTTCGCGCTTGCGTCCGAGCCGCCCTTGGTTATGAGCTTGAGGTCATGGGTATCCGGCGAGGATACGCCGGCATGATTGAGGGTGATCTCGTTGAAATGGATGGGCAATCGGTATCCAATATCGTGCAGATGGGCGGGACAATTCTCAAGAGCGCACGTTCTGATCGATTCCGGACACCGGAAGGCCGGGCCGTTGCTGCCGGCCATTTACGTGCGGCCGGCATCGACGGGCTTGTCGGCGTAGGTGGCGATGGTACGTTGCACGGCGCCGTTGCATTCTTTGAGGAACACGGTATTCCGCTCGTGGGCTGCCCTGGCACTATAGACAACGATCTCTTCGGTACAGATGAGACAATAGGCTACGACACCGCTCTCAATACGGCCATCGAGAATATCGACCGAATCAGGGACACGGCTGACGCACATAACCGGCTATTCCTCGTTGAGGTAATGGGGCGCGATGCCGGCTTCATTGCACTAAATTGTGCTATCGGAGGCGGGGCGGAACTGGTACTCATCCCCGAAACGATGACGGAAATGGACGACATCAAAGCTCGTATCCACGCCCTCATGTCGGCGCAATCGCGTTCGTCGATCGTCGTGGTAGCCGAGGGTGAAGATCTAGGCGGAGCGACGGCCATCGCCGATGCCATGAAAGCCGATTCGAAATTCGACGACATCGAATTGCGCGTTTGTATTCTCGGGCACACGCAACGCGGCGGGTCGCCCTCTGCACGAGACCGCGTGCTGGCCAGTCGATTGGGCACTGCAGCTGTTGAAGCGCTTATGGACGGGCATGCAAACGTCATGGTTGGGGTCATTAATAACGAAATCCAGCTCACGCCTGCCCGCAACGTCTGGCGACGCAAGAAAACAATCAATTACGAATTGCTGAAGCTCACTGAACTCCTAAGTTGATCGGCGAGCATGCCTCACCATGAAAGACTACCCCCCCGTCGGCATCGTTAAGGGCAAAAAGGACGCAGTTCGCGATATGTTCGATTCGATCGCCCCGCGCTACGATTTGCTCAACCATCTCCTTAGCTTCGGCATTGACCGGCGGTGGCGAAAGCAGGCCGTCTCATTACTTGCCCCGGAGAAGCCGGCACGAATCCTGGACATTGCTACCGGCACCGGAGATCTTGCCATCGAAGCCCTCGCACTCAATCCTGAGAAAATCATCGGCGTGGATATTTCAGATGAGATGCTTCGGATAGGCACAGAGAAAATCGAAATGATGGGGTACACCGGGAAGGTCGTATTGCGCAAAGGCGATGCCGAACGCCTGCCATTCTCAGACTCACAGTTCGACGGCGTTTTGGTTGCCTTCGGCGTCCGAAATTTCGAAAATTTGACCCTGGGGCTTCAGCAGATCAGGCGAGTCCTGCGTGCGGGAGGAACGGTCGTAATTCTAGAATTCAGTCACCCGCGACGCTTTCCCATCAAACAATGCTATAACTTTTACGGCCGGCACATCCTGCCACACATTGGTCGGCGTATTTCAAAAAGTGATGGCGCCTATCAATACCTGCCCGATTCCATCGCTGCGTTTCCCGACGGCCCTCGCTTTCTTGACCTTATGCGCGATGCCGGCTTCGATAATCTCCATTGGAAACCACTCACTTTTGGCATTGTATCCCTTTACAAGGGTACCGCAACATAAGCGGAACTTTCGCGGCATCGCCTCAGACCTGTTGTTCGGAATTGTTCCGGTATTTGGTCATGCAACATTCATTGACCTTGCCCTTCGTCCGGTATTCAACCTGATCCATCAGGCGGCGCATAATATGCACACCAAAACCACCTTTTCTGTGGCGCCGGGCGAACTCAAAAATGTCGGGTTCTTCGTATTCACCCACGTCGAACGTATCCCCCTCATCGCGGATACGGATGGTCAGCCGATCGGGTTTTATGATCACGGCAATGTCAATCTGATGCTCTCCTTCTCCGCGGTAAGCGTGTTCGATAACATTAGTACACGCCTCATCTACAGCGATTTTCAACTGCTCGACGGCGGCGGAATTTAGGTCGGCCTGAAGCGCATGCAATTCCACAAAGTGGCGCACGTCTTCGAGGTAGCGCGTCGAACTGGGGATCGTGAGCTTGTATACCGATTGTGCCACGGTCATTTCACGTTAAGGTCAGGGTCATTCCGCCGTAGTCATCACTGGCTATTCTCTCCGCCATTCTGCTGAAACTTATCTACAGCTTCGGACACGGTGTTCATGATATCGAACAACATGGGAAAGCCGAGAAGATCGAACACGTTGTACACTTTGGGCTTCAGGGCCGCTATCTTAATATCGCCGCCACATTCGCGTACCTCCTCAATGTAGGCCATGAAGACACCGAGGCCGGCGCTTGATATGTACATCAGATTTTCCCCGTTGACGACAATCTGTACTTGCCGGTCATCCTGGCATTTCTTGATAGCCGCCTCAAGTTCAGAGGCCGTATGGGCGTCGAGTTCCCCTTTGAGATCAAGCACCTGTACGATGCCGTTGGATCGAAATCCGACTGAAAAATTGCTCATTTGAAATCGTCCCAGTTTTGTGGAAAAATGGTGTAATATAGACTATTAATTGGAAAGCTTCCTTTCGGAAGGAATCGGCTTTGAGATGAGACCGTCCACGGAAGCAGGCTCCGTATTTTTGGTTTCCCAGGCAGAATCGGATACGGTGTTAACTTTCCCTATGTCGATTCCATGCCATTTTAGAACCACCAATGTCATATCATCATCGTACTCTTTATCACCCATAAAAAGCTTCAAATCATCTATAAGAGCTGAATGCAAGTCGCCGGCATCTTCATGACGGTTGACGGCAAGCCCGTGAAGCAGGCGATCGTACCCATATTCTTCGCCGGCCTCACTACGGCTTTCGACGACCCCGTCCGTATATAGCACAAAAACGTCGCCGGGCCGAAGAGCAACGCGCTCCTCGACGAGCGTCTTGCCAAATAGATCGCTTCGATCGAGCCCGAGTCCGAGACCTCGCGTACGCAAATAGCGGGCCGTACCATCCAGACTGATGCATGCTGCAGGGCAATGCCCGGCTCGCGCCAGGACAATCTCCTCGCTTCGAAGATCGAGCACGCCATATATGACTGAGATGAAAACGTTGCGTTCGAGGGAATCGGATAGTGCGGCGTTGGCATGCGTCAGGAAGTCATTGGGCGAGGGAGCCAACCGACTTACCGCCTGGAATATTCCTTGCATTTCGGCCATATAAAATGCGGCGGAGGTGCCTTTGCCCGACACGTCCCCCACGATGATCGCAAGATGGTCGTCGTCGAGCCGCACGAAGTCATAATAATCACCGCCCACTTCGAGGGCAGAGACACTGGATGCAGCGAGTGTGATGCCGGGCAAAACGGGCAGGCGCTGTGGCAAGAGTCTTTGTTGCACCTCACGGGCGATTGTCAACTCGCGAGTCAGCCGTTCCTTTTCTAATTGTTCTTCGAAGAGTCTGGCGTTATCGAGTGCAAGTGCGGCTTGCGCGGCAAAAACGCTGATAGCTTCAACATCATCGGGTTCGAAGCCGTGGGCGACCTCTTTAGTGGCAAAGAGCGCGCCCAACACCGTATCGCGAGCCACGAGTGGTGTCACCAAGAGGCTCCCGAAGCCTTCGCCGGACTTAGCGTCGATACGATGGTCGGCAAGAGCCTGTTGGAGTAAAAGCGGCTCCCGAATCAACTGAATCTCATCAAAGAGTGCCCCCGTGTCCACCTTTGCTTCAAGTTGTTCGAGATCGATACCATTGGTAGCCACAACCATGGGGCGCAAATCCCCTCGAGATACGTCGGGCAGTGCCAGCCACGAAGCGCGTGCCGAACTGGCTTCGATAGGCGCCGCTGCAATGGTGGTAAAGAGTTTTTCCGAGTCAAAAACCTGGCCGACGAGATGCGTAAGCGAATGCATAGTGGCCATCTCTCCGGCCTTCCGCTGAAAGTCGCTAGTGGTAGGAAGATGAAAGAGCAACGATAAAAATGCAGTAGTGCAATAAAGCACGCCAAACAGGATTCCCAGGCCCGTAAAAATAGCAAGGGGGTAGCTATACTGGAGTAAGGCCTGTATCTCGCCGGGTACCAATTCGAATCCTTCTACACTCCCATCGAGCCCGGAGAGGCCCAGGAGCAAGATGAGCAAGAGAAAGGCCAGACCACTGCTAGCCATCTTTTCCTTAAACGAAAGCGAAACGATCCAGGAAAGACGAAACGAGTTAACAACCATGAATACGACGGCCGGAACGATGGCTATCCCATGCGCAAGGCTAAGTTCGTCCTGCGGTGTCTTCAAAAATCCGGATAATGCCGCGAGTACCATAAAGCCGAGCATCAGATACCAATTGCGCTGGCTACCCCTAGTTCGTTTTACGAGGACGAGATCCTTTAATCGAAGCAACAGAATGAAGACAAAAGCAGCCTTTAATAGAGCGAGAATGCTTACTTTCATAACGGCGGCCCATGCCAGCGGAACACCGTTCTCTTGATGATACCCGGTCTGCCCGATGGGTGGGATTAAGGTCGCCAGATAAGCAGTGCCTAAGTACAGAAATCCCAGCAGCAGAGTTGTCCAGAGGATTCGGCCGGGCGCAACCCGTCGGCGCTCCAGGAGCCGAGACAAAACAGCCCACAGCGCCAGTGAGCCCAACAGTACGATTGCATGATAAACGCCTGCCACAGTGATGGAGGCCGGCTCGTGCGTTGTCCACAGCAACACGTGATATCCGAGCGCCAAAACGTAGCAGGCCGCCCACAGTACACCCAGCAGGATGTTCTGCAATCGCGTCCCCCTCGAAGAGATAAACGGGGCCATCGCTGCTCCTGCAATCAGATTGGGCGACATGCTGTCGATGGGATGGATGAGGCGACGCGAAGGCATCTATCAAGGCACCGCATACCGTTTGGTAACGCTGACCCGGAGGGAAGAGTACGCATCCGAGAAACGCCATGCGTGATGAATCATCCGGGACCGGCCGAAAATCGATCCTTTTACCAAGCCCGACCTATGAATGTTACAGACTTCCCAGTTTGAAATACGCGGCAAGGGGCCTCTTCTTTACCGGAACGGGCCGGCCCGTAGGGATGAAAGCTACGAAAATAGCAGGACGATATCACGACCATCGATCCACGCCGATCGGATCCGTTCCCAAGAGACGTCCAGAGTTAGAAACGTATTTATTGACACGACGGACGGACCGGCAACATCGAACGTCCTCCCAACGTAGAGCCTCGTGCCGCGCCGCGAATTACCTCACCTGTACATACACTCTACTATGAGAAGACGCCGTTTTGTTCGGATCCAAATATTCTTGCTCTTCGCTGTGGCGGCCTTGTTGGTCGGTCGGGCCCTTATCGGGCCGTCGGGACCGGACGGATTGGTCGTCATCTCGGATCTTGATGATGGACAGTTAAAACATGAGGCATTCTCCCTTTCCCTCGGGACCGGCGTTCACATATCGGCCACCGGCTCCACGACGAGCGATACGGCTCTTGAACCACTTGCTGCTTATGGATGGATCCTCAACCGCGAAACCCGAGAGGTTGTCTGGCAAATGGAGCCGTCAAATACGAGGCGCGGCAAGGGTACACTGGTTCGGACACGGGATAGCCTTTCTCTCGATCCCGGGACTTACGATGTTTACTTTTCGACCTACGGCCCGACACCGACGGCCCGACGCAGCGTCTCGTTTCTGGGCCTTCGGCATCACTGGAAGCAAGACGCTGATGCGTGGTCTCTTTCCCTTCAGCCCGATAAAGATGTGCCGGTAAAAATGTTGCTTCATGAAGACGCACAGGTGCTGGCTCCGCATACAGACCAAACCGTATGGAGTTCGGCGCCGATGGGTCGAAAACTCCGCACGAAAATCCATCTGTTCGAAGTGATCAGGACCACGCCGTTGAACATCTATGCGATCGGCGAATTGTGTAAGGGTTCACCTTGTGATTACGGATGGATCGAAGACGTCAAAACGAGTGAAAAAACGTGGGAATTGAAATGGAGTAATACACAACCCGCCGGCGGATGGACGACGAACAGGATGTTTCGGGGCACCATTATGCTCTCGCCGGGCATCTATCGTGCGACATTCGAGATTGACCGGGCCCACGCATATCCCGACTGGCGCGCAAACCCGCCTTTCGACCCCGCTGCCTGGGGAATCACCCTTGGCGCTCCGGACTTGTCCGCCATCACCGAATTCGACCCCTGGACCCGTCGCACCCCGCTCATAAGCCTTATCCGTGTTCCGAATGACGATCTCCGAAGTGCCCAATTCACCGTGAACCGGCCCACGCGTTTCATTGTCTCCGCCCTCGGCGAAATTAGTAAAGGGGGCAGCTTGTATGACTATGGATGGATCGAGAACAACACTTCCGGGGACCGAGTGTGGGAAATGAGTCGCGAGAAGTCCCAGCCGGCACCTGGCGAAAACAAGGGAAGTAATCGGGTAGAGACTGATTTTATCAAGCTCCTCCCCGGCACCTATTCTCTCTCGTATCAGACCGACGGCTCACACGCTTTCGGCGACTGGCGCAATGGTGAACCCAACCATTCCGAACGATGGGGCGTTACGCTGTTTCCTTTTGAAAAGACCCTCCCGTCCGGCGCATTCGACCTCCTGGCACCGTCTCAACCGGGCTTGGCCGACTTGCCGTCCTCACCGCTTCCACCTCCTTCATCGCTCGGCGCCGGCGAGCGGATTGTCAATCTAACTCGGATAGGCAACTACAAGCACGTTTCGGCGCCAATGCACCTCTCCCGTTCGACACAACTCCATATCTATGCCATCGGTGAAATCTCTAGAAGTGGACGCTATGACTATGGCTGGATCGAGCGGGCCGATACTGGTGAGACGGTCTGGAAAATGACACTTCAAAATACGCAGCATGCCGGAGGCGTCGAGCGAAACCGTCGCTTCGACGGGGTCATCTCGTTGCCGCAAGGCGCATATATCGTATATTTTAAAACAGACTATGCGCACGCTTTCGGCGATTTCGAGGACGATGCACCCGATGATGCCTCACATTGGGGTATCACCGTCGATCGGCTACCAAATTAGCCTTCAAGTTCTTGGCTAATGGTTTCGTTTCACCAAGCGAACCTCCTTCTTTCTTACGGAAAGGATGACCGAATTGCCGCATGACTGACACCGTCGAACTAACCCTGCACGTTGCCCCGGATGCTCAGGATATAGTATCATTTGAATTGTCTAAAATTGGATTCGATGCCTTCATGCAAGGCGATACCTGCTTGAAAGCCTACCTCCCGGCGCCGCGTTGGACCGATCTCGTCCGCACACGCGTTGTTTCCCGGCTTGAGGATCTTCGTCTCAAGACCAATTTTGAGCAGACAACAATTGCCGCTCGGGACTGGAACACCGAATGGGAAGACACTATGCTACCCATGCCTGTGGGGCGCTTTTTAATCAAACCCACGTGGGCCGAGATTCCGCCGGAGCACAGTGACCGGATCATCGTGGAAATTGACCCAAAGATGAGTTTCGGAACGGGGCACCATGAAAGCACACGCCTCGTGCTCCGCATTCTCCCGGGGTTTATTCACGGAGGTGAGCTAATACTGGACGCGGGTGCCGGCACTGGTATCCTAACCATTGCTGCGCTAAAGCTCGGTGCCGCTTCCGCTGTCGCGTTCGATATCGATCCGTGGGCTCAAGTTAATATTGCTGAGAATCTAAGTCTGAATCATTTGACAGCTGATTTTCGGTGTGGCGACGTTGGCGTGGTCCCAGAGTCCGGATTCGACGTCGTCCTTGCTAATATTAACCGAAACGTTCTCGTCGACCTGTTGCCGATCCTTGCGCGCAAAACCCGCATGAAGGCATATACGGTGCTTTCTGGACTCCTGCTTTCCGACAGGGCCCTCATGCTCTACCGGGCTGCTCCATTCGGCTTCGTTCCGGTTTGTGAGAAAAATGAGGGGGACTGGTGGTCCGTAGTACTCCAAAAAAACCTTGACATATTTTAGACCACGCCATAGGGCTCCCAATGCGAATTGCCACGATTGACGTGGGGACAAACACGGCTCTGCTGTTAATTGCAGAGCGGGACCGGAGCGGCGAGCTTTGTTTCCTCCATGAGGAACGGCGATTTGTGCGTTTGGGTGCGGGTGTCGATGCCGCCCGGCGCATCCGCCCCGAATCCATGATGCGGCTCCGCAGCGCCCTTATCGCCTATCAAGAGATCGCTGAGGCGTGGTCTGCCCGCACCATTGTCTTATGCGGAACGAGCGCCTCTCGAGATGCCGAGAACCAGGACGAGTTGATCGAATTCGTGCGGTCTGAAACCGGCCTTCACTTTGAAATTCTCTCCGGTGAAGATGAAGCTGCCTGGAGTTTTGCCGGTGCAGTCTCAGCCTTCAGTGATTTCACCCAATCCTGCACCGTGTTCGACATTGGCGGTGGCTCAACGGAGATCTGTGTTGGAATACCCGGTATGCCACTCTCTTATCGTATGAGCCTGAACGTGGGAACGGTTCGGTTAGTAGAACGATGCTTCACCTCACAGCCACCTGTACCAGCCGAAGCATTGTTGGCCCGCCGAATCGTCGATGCTTCCCTTGACTCCGCCGAGATCCCCTGTGACCCAGAACGCCCGCTTGTTGGGGCTGCCGGAACGTCGGTGGTGCTCGCCATGCTCCACTATCATGTCCATGCTCCCTCACAGTTGGGAAACGAAGCCTTCCTTTCTCTCGAAGAAGTATCTTACTGGCAAAAACATCTTATGGCGGCAAATATGGCAGAAGTGATGGCCCTTAACCCCACCCTCATGCACGGACGTGCGGACGTGCTCCCAATCGGGGTACTCATCTTTGAATGCCTGATGCGAAGACTCGGTGTCACGCAATGCCGGATCAGTCCGCGCGGTTTACGTCACGGCCTCGTGCTCCGGTATTTCGACGGTATCTCGGGTCCGTGAGAGTGAGGCGAACGAGGAACAATCACTGTGGCTTTCGGTCCCATCCGTGACTTATTTCGCCCTCCTTTTCCGATTCTCCGTGAGACGCCAACCGCGGCCCCTTAGGGTCTGGCCTCCGGTTATTATAAAGTTATGAAATACGCTGTTAGCCAAGTACTCGATGCCCTCTCTCGCGTCGTGGTTCCTTCGCAAAACAAGAATCTCGTACGGCTGGGCATGATTCGAAATCTCAACGTTTCGGACAATCTTATTTCCTTTACGATCATGCTCAAGAATCCGGGTTCGTCTTTCGCTCGAATCGTGGAGGATGAGGCAAAGCAGGCGGTCCGGACCATACTGGACGCTGACGTGGATCTCCGGATTTCACTCGACAATGAGATGATCGGCTTTGGAGAAGACCTCATGCTCAGCGACAAAGTGGAAAGCCCTGCCTCTTCCGCAGACGTCCTGAACATTGTTGCCGTGGCCTCGGGAAAAGGGGGCGTGGGGAAAAGCACGGTGTCCGTGAATGTGGCTGTGGCTTTGGCCCGGCAGGGCTATGACGTCGGATTGGTCGATACCGACATCTACGGACCCTCCATCCCAACCATGTTCGGAATAAAGGACGGCCGGCCGAGCGTCAACGATGAGCGCAAAATCGTGCCCCTCGAGCGACACGGAGTGAAGCTGCTTTCGATGGGTTTCCTCGTAGATCCGAATAAGGCGGTTATATGGCGCGGGCCCATGGTATCCAGTGCAATCAAACAGTTTCTTGGAGACACCGTCTGGGACAACCTAGATTTCCTCGTCCTTGATCTGCCGCCAGGCACTGGCGACATCCAACTCACCATCGTCCAGACGGTCTCGCTTGCAGGGGCCGTCATTGTCTCAACGCCGCAAGATGTGGCCCTTGCCGATGCACGAAAAGGGGTGGCTATGTTTGAACAAGTAAATGTGCCTGTCCTCGGGATTGTTGAAAATATGGCATTTTTTATCCCTCCTGATTTGCCGATCGCAAATACTACCTTTTTGGTGAAGGTGGGGCTCAGCACCTATCTGAGGAATTGTGCGTGCCGTTTCTGGGTGAAATACCCATTGAGCAGACCCTTCGGAAGAGCTGTGATGCGGGCACACCCGTGGTATCCGATGCGCCCAATAGTGACTCGGCAAGGGCGATCATGCACGTTGCCGAACGCATCGTCCAGGAAACGGACATCCGAAATGCGACCCGTCCCACCACCGAAAAAGTCGAAATAATACGCGGAAAGACCTCCAATTAGATGACAACGAGTAACCCGATATGGACTTGATCTTTTTGTCTACGGGCTCGTTAAAGCATCGTGTCTGAGCTATCGCGTTATCTTTGAATGAGCCACATGTCTACATCTACCCCCAAAGACGATTCATACGATCCGGGTACCGACGAGGATCTTCACCGCCGGGTCGAAGAGGCTCTCGACGTCTTGCGTCCCTATCTAATGGCGGATGGTGGTTCGGTCCGGGTGCTCGACATTACGCCTGACTATGTCGTAGAGCTCGAATTACTTGGCGCCTGCGGCACCTGTCCAATGAGTACCATGACCCTGCGTGCAGGCATCGAACAAGCGCTCCGGCGCTCCGTACCGCAAATCTCGCGAGTCGAAGCGGTCAACGCTCCGGCTGCTTATTGACCGTGCCTCATCTGCCGGATTCGTCGATATACTCCTGTAAGATAATAGAAGCGGCAACGGCATCTACCCTTCCTTTCTTGCGCCGTCCTTTACGCTTCACACCAGCCGCAAGGATAGCAGTCTTGGCCCGCTCGGAGGAATAGCGTTCGTCCCATTTGACGAGTTCGACACCAGGAAGTGCCTTTTTCAGTCGATTGATGAATTGCTGAACCCATTCCGTAGCCTTACCCTCATCTCCGCTGGGAAGGAGAGGCCATCCGATGACGACCACATCGATACCTTCCTCATCATGCAGTGCCAGCAGCCGAACGAGGGATTCATCGAGAGAGAATGTCCCTATAGGCCGTGCAAAAATGCGAAGCGGGTCGGCTACCGCCAAGCCAACTCTCTTATGGCCATAATCTATTCCAACAATGCGAGAGCATTCCACCTTCCGATCTCGTTTTGCCAATCTGGATTGAAGTGTATCGTAGATGTCTTGAGCGTTGATCCTTTGTAGCGGACAAATCGTCGATCCGACGGCGATTTCGGACCAATTAAGACGTCAAAAGTCGGTCGGGCAAGATGAAAAGTACGCAAACGGCTTATTGTTGGCCTCGCAGGCATCGAAATAGGGCCGGGAAGTCAAGCTCCCCAGCCCTAACGTCTGTGCCAACCTACTCCCCTTCCGTCAGGAAGCACCATTTCCCATCAATGCCGGTATGTCATCGAGCACAAAATCTGCACTCCCTTCCGGAATGGTGTAATGGAGCTCTTTTAGCGGCTGTTGTAAAATCTGTTTCAAGCGTTTGCTCGGCTTGAAATGCGTCTTGCGACGACTAGGGATGAACACGGTCTCGTTGGTCTTGGGGTTACGAGCTTTCGGTTTGGCGCGCGTCTTCTTAACCTCGAAGACCCCAAAATCACGCAATTCAATGCGAACTTCCGGATCCGCTTCGACCATTAACTCACCGAGGGCAGCAACCACAGCACTCACCCACGGCTCACTCTTGTAGATCGGTTCGTTCATCAGTTCGGAAACGCGCCGGGCAACATCTTTTTTGGTTAGTGTCTTGGATCTCTCAGACATACTGCATACTCCTGTTTCTGGTTATGGTACTGCTTTATAAAGTAACGACTTCTGCATAGAATGCCAATTCCGTGGTGCACGATTGGTGTATCGACCATTGCGAATAAAGTTAAAATCACTCAATGGCTTATACATATCCGAATCAATGATTTACATCATCCTTCACACATAGATTCGTAGTCAAAATCGTTTATGCTAGCATAAATCTTCGACCTAGATTCACGCGGAACCTGCTCCTGTTTTTATGACAGCGATCGGCAACGAGTCCGCTACGGGGCCGAATGGGCAATCATTATACTTGTACCGAGCTCACGAAGCATCAGCCTGTTCCTCAAAGCGATACACTCCGTGGATCCCATTGATACGCTTGATTCGCTCAATGAGCCTTCGCAGATGGGACAGGTCACTTACGTACAGCACTAAGGTCCCTTCAAATACTCCATCTTCCCCATCCACGGTAATCGAGCGAATATTAGTCTTGAGATTTTTTGATATGACCGTTGTGAGGTCGCTCACAATACCAACTCGATCTTCGCCTATGACGCGCAGTGCAGTAACGAACTGAACGTCTTTCTGGCGGCTCCACTCTACCGGAACGATGCGGTCAGGATGGTTGATTAACAGGTGGGGAGCATTTTGGCAATTAACCCGGTGGATTTTGATACTTCCAGTTCGACTTACGTAACCAAAGACCTCATCTCCGGGGATGGGATTACAACAGGTAGCGTATTTGGTAACAATGTCTGTTTGAAGTTCTCCATCGATCATCAGCCCGGGGCGACCCGTCGCTTGAGCAGTATCAAGGAACGATGACTGTTTCAATTGAAGCGATTGCTTTTCTTTCAAATCACCCCCTTGCAGGCCCCTAACAAATTTTATTAACTCGCGAACATCAAAGAGCCCAGTGCCGATCTCGTAGAAAAGCTGCGCTTGATTGGGGAACTTGAGTTGATTGGCAACGCGGCCTAGCATCTGCTCGTCCAATTCAATATGAGCTCGCTTGGCTTTTTTTGCCCACGTCTCTCGACCCAGTTTTATTGCATCGTTCTTTTTCGCCTGGATTGCGTGCCGTACCCGGCTCCGCGCCTTGTGGGTCACAACAAATTTGATCCAATCCGGATTCGGTGCTTTTTTCTTTGAGGTAATGATTTCAACCTGATCCCCACTTCTGAGCTTGAAGGAGAGCGGCTCCATTTTCCCATTTACCTTGGCGCCGATACAATGGTAGCCCACTTCCGAGTGGACTTTGAAGGCAAAGTCTACGGGGGTGGCACCCTGCGGAAGATTCAGAAGATCGCCCTGCGGTGTAAAAACATAGATCTCCTCCTCGTACAGATTCAGACGAAAATCCTTTACGAACTCGGTAGCTTGGTCCTCGTGAGGATTTTCTACCAGATCTCGTACCCAGTCTAGGAAGCGATCCATCTCCCGATCGGAGCCGGTCACCCCTTCTTTGTACTTCCAGTGGGCAGCCACGCCTCGCTCGGCGATGTCGTGCATCTCGCTCGTTCGAATCTGTACTTCTACACGACGCCCTTCCGGGCCAAGTACGGTTGTGTGTAGGCTTTGGTAACCGTTCGATTTAGCCACTGAGATGAAGTCACGAAATCGTTCGGGCAAAGGTCTGTACAGGTCGGTAACGATAGAGTACACACGCCAGCAATCTTCCTTTCCTTTTTGGCCTGTCGTTTGAAGTACGACGCGGATGGCAAATAGGTCGTAAATTTCTTCAAGCGGCTTTTCCTGCCGCTTCATTTTCCGGTATGTTGAGTAGAGATTCTTTGAGCGCCCGTAGATCTCGAAGTCGAATCCATCGTGGGCCAACCGATCCCGCAGCGGCTCAATGAACGCGTCAATATATGCCTGCCTTCCCTGCTGCGTATCCCGAAGTCCCTCCACAATAATCCGATACAATTCGGGGTCGATGACTTTCAAGCAAAGGTCTTCAAGCTCACTTTTTATGACTGAGAAACCAAGCCGATGCGCCAGAGGAGCAAATAATTCTAGGGTTTCACTCGCTGTTTTGAGTTGCTTTTGCTTCGGCATAGACCCGAGTGTGCGCATGTTGTGAAGCCGGTCCGCAAATTTGACCAGAATCACGCGAATATCGGTTGCCATGGAGAGGATGAGCTTTCGGACATTCTCGGCCTGTCCTAACTCCCGGTTGGCAAATACGCCAGAAATTTTGGTCACCCCGTCAATGATGGTTGCCATCTTCGGGCCAAACTCTTCCTCGATAAATGCCAGCGTGATATCAGTATCTTCCACAACGTCATGCATCAGTGCAGCGGCCACACTGACATCATCGAGACCGATGTCTTTAGCAACGATTTCTGCGACTTCGATAGGATGTATGATATAAGGTTCTCCGGTGGCTCGCTGCCCGTCCCGGTGTGCCCAATAGCTAAGCCGAAATGCACGCCGGATCAGGTCTTCATCCACTGAAGGTAAATTCTCGCGACAGACTTCGATGAGGTGTTCAAGCTTTTCTGCAAACTTCGGCTTTATCTGTACCTTATTTCTATTGACAACCGCGGAAGCTGTTTTTAGCATATCGGTAGCCTGCAGCATGATACCTCACCCAGCACGTCGCTTGATAAATTGATTTCACCATGATAACGCCCGATCTCCCCTCGGTTCCACACAAAAAAGAGCGCTTCGCAAACGCGAAACGCTCCAATGAGATCGAAACCTTATTCCGACAGAAGAAACGCCTCAGTCCTTCTTCCCCTCCTTGCTTTCGTCCGTAGTATCATTTGCTTCGTCGGGAGCGGCCTCGTCGGGGGCCGGCATTTCGGCCACTGTGTCTTCGGACACATTCTCCTCCGGCACCTCGGTGGCTACGTCGGTCGCGGCCTCGGAAGCCTCGTCGGACATAGCTTCCTCGGCGACACTATCGATAACGGCTGCTTTTTCTACCGGGGCCACTCGTTCCCCGGAGGCCTTCTGACCACGGGAACGCCCACGACGCGTGCGGCGCCGTTTTGATTCGCTCGTATTCTCGGGTTTCACATTGTTGTAATCGACCAATTCAATTACCGCCATCTCTGCGGCGTCGCCGGAGCGCTGCCCGAGTTTCACGACGCGTGTATAACCGCCAAGACGGTCTCCAATCTGTCCTGCGATAGGGCCAAAAAGCTCCTTGACGGACTCTTTGTCTTGCAGATTACGGAAAACCTGACGCCGGTCTTGCATGGTATCACGCTTGGCGCGATTGAGGATTGGCTCCACATACATTCGGAGCGCTCTGGCTTTGGCCAGCGTCGTCGTGATGCGTTTGTGCCGGATGAGAGCGTTCGAAAGCGCCGCCAAAGTGGCCTTCCGATGCGCGTGGGTCCGGTTAAGCTTGAAGCCTTTATGTTGATGTCTCATGACACTTCAATTTCCTAATGTCCAAGGCCGTCTTAGCACTCGAACGCTGGATGAGAATAAAATTCTTAGTTGGCCTCAGTCAGGTACTTTTCGACTTCCATGCCGAACTGTAGGTTGCGCTCTTCGAGCACCTGCAGCAATTCCTGAAGCGATTTTCGCCCAAAGTTGCGGAACTTCAACATCTCAGACTCTTCGCGCCGAACCAGATCACCGATGGTCTTGATGTTGGCAGCTTTCAGACAGTTGTGTGCCCGAACCGAGAGGTCGAGTTCGTCGACAGACTGAGACAGGAGTTCGCGGACGCGCTGCACTTCGGCATCAACTTCCTTCTCCTGCTCCGTCGGTTGCGGCTCAGCATCCATCTTAATAAAAAGATTGACGTGGTCACGCATGATAGTTGCCGCTTGCGCCAGCGCATCTTCCGGCTGAATCGAGCCGTCTGTTTCCAACTCCAATGCAAGCCGTTCGAAGTCGATCTTTTCCCCAACACGCGTCGGTTTTACGAGGTATTTTACGTTGATGATGGGCGTAAAGATGGAATCAATAGCAATGATCCCGATCGGGTCATCTGCTCGCTTGTTTTCATCGGAGGGTACATAACCTGTACCGCGTCCCATCCTCAATTCGACCGAAATATTGGCGTCGTCGGATAACGTCGCAATCGGATGCTCAGGATTGAGCACTGTGTAGTCATTCGTCGCCGCATCAATATCAGCGGCAGTCCATTCACCCGGACCTTGCAACGAAAGGTGAATATTACTGTCGAGTATATCTTCCGCCTTGAATCGGATACCCTTTAGATTGAGAATGATATCCGCAACATCTTCGGCGACGCCTGGAATAGTCGAGAATTCGTGTTGAACACCATCAATGTTGATAGCGGTGATCGCTACCCCTTGAAGGGAGGATAACAGGACACGACGCAAGGCATTCCCTATCGTGACGCCATATCCGCGCTCGAGCGGCTGGATGACGAAACGTCCATAGCTTTCGGAAATCTCTTCTACCTCAACGCCATCCGGCATTTGAATCGCGTAAGTGCTCATAGCAGATCGGTCAATACTTTAGTGAGTGGCAATATGCCGCGCCTGAATTTGCCGCAATCGAACTTTGCAGTTTTTCAGGCGCCCTGAGAACCTTTACTTCGAGTACAACTCGACGATGAGCTGCTCACGGATATTTTCCGGAATATCCTCGCGATTGGGGACGCCAAGAAATTTGCCTTGCATGGCAATTCTATCAACCTCCAACCAAGGGAATGCTCGGCGATTACGTTGTACTGCATCGCGGATAACAACCATCTGCCGACTCCGAGGGCGGACTGCAATGACATCCCCCGTTCGGATTTGGCACGAAGGAATATTAACCACCTGATCGTTTACCATAATATGACCATGGTTGACCAGTTGCCGTGCCTGACGCCGAGTCCGGGCAAATCCCAGACGAAAGATCGTATTATCTAACCGCGACTCGAGAAACTGAAGCAAGTTTTCGCCCGTGATCCCTTTCTTGCGTGCCGCTTTCTCAAACAGATTGCGGAACTGCCGCTCAAGCAGACCATAGGTATATTTTGCTTTTTGTTTCTCTTTGAGCTGGAGCGCGTATTCGCTTTCCTTGGATCGCCGGCTACGCCCGTGCTGTCCGGGTGGATACGCTTTTCGTTCTACCGCTTTGCTCGGACCGAAGATCGGCTCTCGAAATCGCCGCGCGATTTTTTGTTTTGGGCCTCTATAACGGGCCATATCTTACTCCTCTCTCGTTTGTTGAGAAAAAAAACAAACGTACGAAAACACCTATTGTGCATTCGTAACCGGAATTAAACCAATTCAACGATACGATTAGAATTTCACAGGCAACCCAACAAAGTTGCCAATATGGAATTCAAACGCGGCGTCGTTTCGGGGACCGGCAGCCGTTGTGTGGTATTGGTGTAACGTCACGAATAGTCGCAATTTCGAGTCCAACGATGGAGAGTGCTCGGATGGCCGATTCACGCCCCGATCCCGGTCCCTTTACGAACACATCTACGCGTCGTAGGCCCAGATCATGGGCTTCTTTCGCTGCAGCCGTCGCGGCAACTTGAGCCGCATACGGTGTATTCTTGCGGCTACCCTTAAAACCCATCTTTCCCGAACTAGCCCACGAAATCGTGTTGCCGTATTGGTCGGTTAGCGTAACGAGAACGTTGTTAAACGTGGCCCGAATGTGCGCTTGCCCGTTCGACTCGACGACAACGTTTTTCTTGCGACTGCGACTTCCGCCTTTTTGTCTTTTTGCCATATTTTGATAGAGGCTTGCGATCAATCAGGTAATGGCTGCGGGCTTGAGACCTTAATAATCTCGAAACACCTGACAGCCGGACCCAATCAGTCCAAAGTACATTTACTTTCTTGGTGCCTGCTTCTTGCCGGCGACGGTCTTCTTCTTGCCTTTACGAGTTCGCGCATTCGTTTGCGTACGCTGGCCGCGTACCGGCAGACCACGACGATGGCGCAAACCCCTGTAGCAACCAACATCCATCAGTCGCTTTATGTTGAGTTGAATCTCGGTCCGAAGCTGACCTTCCACCCGATATTGATCCTCAATCATGCGACGGATCGTCCTAGTTTGTTCGTCACTCCACCCATCAGGGGGCATATTGGGGTCCAATCCTACTTTGTCAAGGATCTCTCGCGCAAGCGACCGACCGATACCGTAGATCGCGGTAAGCGCAATTTCACCGCGCTTGTTATTTGGAACGTCTACTCCAGAAATTCGTGGCATACTCGGATAAGAAATTAAGATGTCTGTCCAATCAATCCGGCAACATCGACACATTAAAGCGCTGCGCTCATTGAGCCGACATACATAGGATTATCCCTGGCGTTGTTTATGCTTAGGGTTTTTTTTGTTGATTACGTACACACGGCCTTTCCGACGTACAATTTTGTCGTCGGCACTCCGTTTTTTTACGCTCGCACGAACTTTCATCTTTCTCTGTGCTTGTTCTGGCTCGAAGGTACAGCTGCCAAAAAATGCGGGAGCCGACCTAGAACGCGGATAGTTTTGATAAGTTCAGTCCCCATGACTACTTGTACCGATAGACGATTCGCCCTTTTGAAAGATCATAGGGAGAAATCTCTATTTTGACACGATCCCCCGGGAGAATCTTGATGAAATGCATTCGCATTTTACCAGAGAGTAACCCGAGAATCTCGTGTCCATTTTCCAGTCGGATTCGAAACTGCGCATTCGGCAATGCATCGACGACTTCGCCGTCCTGTTCTATCGGACGTTGTTTAGCCATGATTTACTACTCCGTTTAACTGATAAGGAGGCGGGTCAAGCTCAGCCTCCACAATGGAGAAATCGGTCAGTACTTCGGCATCCCCACCTCTCCGGACAGCCACCATGTGCTCATAATGAGCAGATGCATGCCCGTCCGACGTCCGCACGGTCCAGCCGTCAGCGTCCGTGCCAACGTCGGCCGTGCCCCGATTTATCATCGGCTCAATACAAATTGTTGTGCCGGGTTTGAGCTTTCTTCCCGTGCCTCTGCGACCAAAGTTGGGTACTTGAGGATCTTCGTGAAGCCCGCGACCAATACCATGCCCGACCAGATCTCGGACAACGCCATACCCGTACTCCTCGCAGTGCGACTGAACGGCATACGAAATGTCTCCGATACGATTGCCCATTCGTGCCTCAGCGATCCCACACAATAGTGCCTCATAAGTCACCTGACACAATATTGCCCGTTCCTCCGAGATCTCGCCAACGGCAAAAGTATAGGCACTGTCTCCGTAGTATCCGTCAAACACGACGCCGCAGTCAGCCGACAACAGATCCCCATCCTGTAGCGGTGCCTTTTTTGGGATACCATGCACGACCACATCGTTCACCGACATACAGAGGGTATTTGGAAAAACTAATCCGCCAACCTGATAGCCCTTAAAGGCCGGTACGGCATTATGGCTACGAATATAGTCCTCGGCAATAGTGTCCAATTCAAGGGTTGAAATACCGGGCCGGACATGACGGGCCACCTCTGCCAACGTACGCACCACCAAATCGGCGCTGGCACGTAATCGGTCGATTTCTCGCGCACTTTTGAGATGTACCATAACTCTTTCCGTTTGCCGGTTATCAGCCTGTGTCTCTTAAGTTCAGACCCGCCGGCCACGTACCCGACCGCTCTTCATAAAGCCGTCGTAGTGCCGCATTAGCAGGTGACTTTCCACCTGTTGGAGGGTATCGAGGGTGACCCCGACCAAAATGAGGAGACTTGTACCGCCGAAAAAGTGAGCGAACCCAGGGGTAACGCCACCTTTCATTGCAAATGCGGGAAGGATTGCGACCAAACCCAGAAAAACGGCGCCGGGCAACGTGATCCGCGTCAAGATGTTGTCGATGAACTCACTCGTCTGCTTACCGGGACGAATGCCGGGGATAAATCCGCCTTGTCGTTTCATCGTGTCGGCCATTTCCTTGGGGTTAACGGCGATGGCGGTGTAGAAATAGGTAAAGAACACGCATATGACGAAGAATACGGAGGAATAGCCCCAACCTGAGATGTCGGCAAACCACCCACCAAATTGCTGCATAAACGCACTATCGGGGAAGAATTAAGCCACCGTTGCCGGGACAAACATGATCGACTGCGCAAAGATGATCGGCATGACACCCGCCGCATTAACTCGCAGCGGCAGGTACTGAGTGGTCCCACCGTAGACTTTCCGCCCGACAATCCGTTTGGCATACTGAACCGGGATCCTACGCATTCCTTGCGTTAGAAGTACTACGCCCATTGTCACCAGGGTCAGAATTCCAATTTCCATCAGAAAAATAAACAGGTTACTCGAAAGCTGAAACTCATTGAAGAGCGAGGCAGGTAACCGGGCAATGATTCCGATCATAATGATCAGTGAAATGCCGTTCCCAATGCCGCTTTCAGTGATGCGTTCACCAAGCCACATCACGAAGACGGTACCCGCCGTCAACACAATGACCGTGCTGATCATGAAAAAGGTTGAATTGATGACGATTGCCTGACTGGTAGCGCCATATTGCAGGTTGATGGCGAATCCAGCCGCCTGAAGCGCCGTAATGCCGACGGTCCCATATCGGGTCAACTGAGTAATCTTCCGTCGTCCATCTTCCCCTTCTCGCTGCAATTTCTGAAAATACGGTACTACAGCTCCCATCAACTGAATAATGATGGACGCCGTAATGTAAGGCATGATGCCGAGGGCAAAGATACCGGCTGCGCTAAAAGCACCACCCACGAAGAGATCCAGCAGACCAAACAGATTGTTTGGGTCACTGTTCTTATTAATTTCTGCAAGGACGTGCGCATCGACACCGGGCAATGTGACGTACGCACCGAGCCGATACACGACGAGGACGCCGAGCGTATAGAGAATACGCCGCCGCAGTTCCTCGATCTTCCAAATGTTGCGAATACTCTCTGCGAGTCGCGCCATAACCAACCTGAATGTTACGGATTAAAGGAGGGAGAGCTTCGGACCTGAGTCCGCGTCCGTCCGATTCCTTTACAGGATTGTGGCGGCTCCACCTGCCGCCTCTATTTTCGTCTTCGCCGAAGCACTGAACGCATGAGCCGTGACCTTCAAAGCCTGCTCCAGCGTACCGCTCCCAAGAATCTTGACAAGATCCGCTTTCCGCACGGCACCAATCTCGACGAGGCGTTTTGGCGTAACTTCCTCGGAGGGGTCGAGCCGCCCGGCTTCGATATACTCATTCAGCCGGGAGAGGTTGATGGGGCGATACTCGACACGAAAGGGATTCTTAAATCCACCCTTTGGCACACGACGTTGCAATGGCATCTGGCCACCTTCGAACCAACTCGGGATACTGGCCCCGGAGCGGCTCTTCTGGCCTTTATTACCCTTGGTGGCGCTATGCCCACCGTAACCGGAACCAACACCGCGACCAATTCGCTTGCGGCACTGCGTCGAGCCCTTAGCGGGCTTCAAATTACTAAGGTCCATGATTTTATTCGCTATTACGCCCGTGCCTCGTTGGGCACCGGACTCGCTTGATATTAAACCCGGGCATTATCGCCACGGGTACACGTAAGTTTATCCCTTCACCTCTTCGACGGCCACAAGGTGGTGAACCTTGCTAAGCATGCCGCGAATCTGTGGGGTATCCCTGTGCAAGACGCTCTGATTCATTCGCCGTAGCCCCAGCGCCACGATAGTACGCTTCTGGGTAGCGGGCTTGCGAATTACACTCCGAACTTGCGTAACCTTGAGCATGGTCATGTCTTTATCTCTTTGAGCAATGGCTTCGAACGCGAACAGGATTAACCTCCGAAAACCTTCCTAAGTGGAACGCCCCGGCGCTGCGCGACCTGCATGGGGTCTTCAAGTTCCTCCAGAGCCGCCATCGTAGCCGCCACCTGGTTATGCGGATTGCTCGAACCGAGCGACTTGGAAAGGATGTCCTTGTAGCCGGCACACTCGAGCACGGCACGAACGCCGCCGCCGGCGATGACGCCTGTACCGGCTGAAGCCGGCTTAAGGAGCACGCGACCGGCCCCTTGACGACCCACGACTTCATGCGGGATTGAGCCGCGCTTCATTGGCACAGGGATGATGTTCTTCTTGGCGTCCTCGGTCCCTTTGGCAATGGCATCGGCGACTTCATTCGCCTTACCGAGTCCGGCTCCGACCTTGCCTCGGCCGTCACCAACCACCACTACGGCGTTGAACGAGAAGCGACGCCCACCTTTGACGACTTTTGCCACACGATTTACGGTGACGAGGCGCTCGATCCATTCACTCTTCGCCTCACTGGGCCGCTCCCGATTCTGACGGTTTCTTCCTTTTGCCATGATTTAGTCCGGCGTAATGTCAATGTAATGCGTGATTAAAACTGGAGCCCGCCTTTGCGTGCACCTTCAGCCAAGGCCTGAACGCGCCCGTGATAACGGTAGCCGTTGCGGTCGAAAACCACGTGGGTGATACCCGCCTCGATGGCTTTGGCGGCCAGGCTTTCACCCACCGTCTTGCTTTTCGCGATCGGATTCTTGCCTTTAATGTCCTTTTCTTGGCTCGTCGCCGAAGCAAGCGTATGGCCTGCGAGGTCATCGATCAATTGTGCATAGATATATTGATTGGAGCGAAAAACCGTGAGGCGAGGACGCGTAGCTGTGCCAGTAATTTTATTACGAATGCCTCTTTTGGCACGTAAACGTCGTTCGAATTTTCTATTTCTAGCCATGATATTGTTTGTTTCGCCGAAAGATTTCCGACCCTTCGGCCGCTGTCGCAATTAATTTTCTATAGAGTCATGTCCATCGAGTCGATCGCCTGCGTGTAGGCAGCCCAAACGTCGACGAAATTATCTCCCGGCGGTCTTGCCGGCCTTGCGCCGAACATATTCGCCCACATACCGAACACCTTTGCCCTTGTAGGGCTCCGGTGGCCGCAAGCTTCTTATTTTCGCCGCTACCTGACCGACCAACTGCTTGTCAATGCCGTCTACACTAATGATGGCATTCTTTCCGCGTTGTGCAGCCACCGAGAGCGTGATCCCTTCAGGCGGGACAAAAAAGATGGGGTGCGAATATCCCAGCGCTAGTTCGAGAACGCCATTCTCCAGCGTGGCGCGGTATCCCACACCAATCACTTCGAGATCTCGTTTGAACCCTTTCGTTACACCAGCGACCATGTTGTTGATCAGTGCGCGGTACAGGCCGTGCCGTGCACGATGACGCTTCTGATCCGTCGGTCGGGTGACGACAAGGGCGTTCTCTTCCAACTGAATGCCAATTTCCGGATCAACCTGGAGCGACAATTCGCCCTTGGGTCCAGAAACCGTCACGAAGTTGTTCTTCGCGATGTTGACCTTGGTATTTTCGCCGATCGCAATCGGCATCTTGCCAACTCGTGACATGTTACACTCGTTTTACTCTGATAAAATTCTGTAAATGAGCAATTCCGGCGATTGAAGCCTAATAAACACAGGCCAATACCTCACCGCCAACATTAAGCTGTCGAGCTTCCTTGTCGGTCATAACACCGTGTGAAGTTGACACGATGGTGACCCCGAGTCCGTTTCGAACGCGCGGAAGCGTCGCCGCACTACTATATGTACGCAGGCCAGGTTTCGAAATACGTTTCAAGTTCTTGATAACCGCCCTCCCACGTGCATCATACCGAAGATAGATTCGCAGGAGACCCTGCTTTCCATCATCAATATTGATAAAGTTACGTACGTAACCCTTGTCGATAAGGATCTGCGTGATCGCGCGCTTAAGCTTTGAGGCCGGGATATCTACATGCCGGTGCTGCGCTTTCTGCGCATTTCGAATGCGCGTCAGATAATCCGCGACCGGATCGGTAATAGCACTCATAAATATATTCGTCTTTCAGCCAGTTCGCCGGATGCAACGCTGTTGCGGCGCATCGACGGGCGCTTAGCCACTAAGTGAAGAAATCAATTGACTACCAGCTTGCCTTCCGGATACCCGGAATTTTGCCGGCCAGGGCCATCTCACGGAATTTAATACGTGAGACACCGAATTTGCGAAGATAACCGCGCGAACGACCAGTGAGCGCACAACGATTGTGGAGGCGAACGGGGCTGGAATTGCGGGGTAATTTCTGCAATCCTTCCCAGTCTCCTTCCGCCTTCAGGCGAAGACGCTTTTCAGCGTATTTCGCGTTCAATCGGCGTCGTTTTCTGTCGCGTGCTTCCCAGCTTTTCTTTGCCATGGTAACTTTGGCTTTTGTCAGTCTTCGTAGAGTTATTGATAACAAGCGTCAGGCTGCAACCGGTGCTTCCCGCCGCACGAACGGCATACCAAGCGCCTTCAGGAGCGCATACGCTTCTTCGTCGGTATTTGCAGTCGTGACAAAGGTCAGGTCCATCCCGCTGATGCCATCGATCTTATCCACATTGATTTCTGGAAAGACGATTTGCTCCTTGATGCCCAGAGAATAATTGCCCCTCCCATCAAAGCTTCGATCGGGGACTCCGCGAAAATCGCGAACACGGGGAAGCGTCAGCGTGACGAGGCGATCATAGAATTCGAACATCCGGTCGCCACGCAATGTCACAGCAACGCCGATAGGCATGCCGGCCCGAAGTTTAAAATTAGAAACACTCTTGCGTGCCTTCCGAAGCGCAGGATGCTGACCCGTAGTCAGGCGCAGTTCCTCGACGGCGTTGTCGAGGAGCTTTTTATTTTGCGTGGCCTCGCCAACACCCTTATTGACGCAGATCTTCAGAAGGCGCGGCACCTGCATGATGTTCTTATAGCTGAACTGTTTCATCAGTTCGGGTACAATCTCATCCCGATATCGATCTTTGAGCCGCGGAGTATAACCGTCCATTGTTTTCTAATTATTGGTCTTATGCCGGTCTTGCCACAGGAGGCCTGAAGCGGGAACAGACTAGTGGAATAGTCGTCCCGATACGGTGTTCCACCTGCATTGAAGCTTCATTGAGAAGCTACAGAACTAGCGATCAAGTTCTTCTCCCGTTGTCTTTGCAAAGCGAATCCAGCGACTACGTCCGGAATCCAGGTCTTCAATCGACTTGCGCCCGATGCGCGTCGCATCGCCATTGGAATCGAGCGGCATGACGTTGGACACATGGATCGGCATTTCCCGTTCGATGCGCCCCCCCTGTGGATACATCTGATTCGGACGTGTGTGTCTTACTCGAACGTTGACACCTTCCACTATGAGGCGTTCCTTCTGGGGAAATACCTTCAGGATCTTGCCTTCTTTGCCTTTTTCGTTTCCGGCGATCACACGTACCATATCGCCTTTGCGAACGTGCAGTTTCTTCTGCGTATTCTTCGTACGAGGCATTTTCTAATCTTTGCTTACGAATGAGCGAATTTTGTAGCGAACAGGTCCAAACCCGATCACCATCGATACCGACATCCAAATTTTCAAAGGACTTCCGGCGCAAGTGAGACAATGCGCATAAATTGCTTGTCGCGGAGTTCGCGGGCCACCGGGCCAAAAATACGCGTACCACGGGGCTCATCCTGTGCGTTGAGCAACACAGCCGCGTTTTCGTCGAAACGAATATACGAGCCATCTTTGCGGCGGAATTCCTTTTTGGTGCGCACCACAACAGCTCGCGACACTTCGCCTTTTTTTACGTTGCCACCGGGGATTGCACTCTTCACCGACACGACAATGGTATCACCCACACGTGCATAGCGACGGCCGCTACCGCCGAGCACTCGGATGCACAGCACCTCTTTCGCTCCGCTATTATCGGCGACCTTCAGTCTGGATTCTTGCTGAATCATCGTTTTCTCAAGGTATCGGGTTCTGGACTCCAAAAACGTTTCTTACGTCTGCGATGTCCCAACGTACTTATTTGGCGCGTTCTATGACTTCTACGAGGCGCCAGCGTTTGTTCTTGCTGAGCGGACGCGTCTCCATGATCCGCACGGTGTCTCCAAATCCTGCGTCATTTGTCTCGTCGTGCGCCATCAGTTTGGACGTCTTCTTGATGAATTTCCCATAAATGGGATGCTTCACCTGGCGTTTGATTGCCACCAAGATGCTCTTTTCCATCTTGTCGCTGACGACTATCCCGATGCGTTCCTTGCGCGCGTTTCTTTGTTCCATTTCTTACTCCCGGCTTGGTGAGCCCTCGATCGGTGCCCCACCAACTACCGTTTTGATGAAGGCCGGCGAGCATTTCCCGCCGAGCCCGTTCTAATCCGTAGCGGTCTCCTTTTCCTTAAAGATTGTAGTCAACCGTGCAAGGTCGCGACGCTTCTGGCGCAACACCATCGGATTGGGCAGCTCAGCGATGGCGTGTTGGAATTTGAGCTGAGATAGCTGGTCTTCCTCCTCACGGATCCGTTCCTGGATCTCTTCGGTGCTGAGTTCTCGGATTTCCTTGGCTTTCATAATAGTCTTGTCAATTTTGCTTACGCCTGGTAATCCGGGCGAACCACAAATTTCGTCTTAATGGGCAATTTATGCTGGGCCAATCGCATGGATTCTTGCGCCAATTCAAGCGGAATATCGCCGCCGATCTCGAACAGGATGCGACCCGGGCGCACGACGGCTACCCAGTATTCGGGGGCCCCTTTTCCTTTACCCATACGGGTTTCGGCCGGTTTTTTTGTAATGGGCTTGTCCGGGAAAATGCGAATCCACACTTTACCTGTACGCTTCATCTTACGCGTCATCGCGATACGAGCAGCTTCGATCTGACGACTCGTTATCCGAGCGGGCTCCAGAGCCTTGAGGCCAAAATCCCCGAAGTTGATACGGTGACCGCGCACCGTGTTGCCCTTGATGCGGCCTTTTTGCATTCTGCGCCGTTTGACGCGTTTGGGCATTAACATATTCGTTCCTCTTTCGACTTCTTACAGGCCAGCCCTAAAGGCCGACGTGCAGCATTCTCAAAATTGGTGGGTCAGCCTTTTTTCCGATCCTCGTGGCGACGACGGCGGCGACGTTCAGGTTGCATCTGTTGCATCTGTTGCCGCTGGGCTTGCACATTTGGGCTCAGGTCGGGTTTACCGAGAATCTCTCCACGGTAAATCCAGACCTTGACGCCGGTGGTGCCATAAATCGTAAACGCCGTTGCTTCCGCGTAGTCAATATCGGCGCGAATGGTATGGAGCGGCACGCGACCTTCCAAATATTGCTCAGTACGGCTCATCTCGGCGCCGCCCAGGCGACCCCCGACTTTTACACGAATGCCTTCCGCCCCCATGCGCATGGCGGCCGTCAGAGACTGCTTCATGGCACGACGAAATGACATTCTACCTTCGAGCTGCTGGGCAATATTTTGAGCGACCAGACTGGCATCCAGTTCCGGACGTTTGATCTCGTTAATATTGATCTGGATGTCTTTGTTGGTAAGCTTCTTGATCTCCTCGCGAAGCTTCTCAACCTCGGTACCACCACGTCCAATAACTACACCGGGGCGGCTGGTATGCAGCGTGAGGATCACTCGCTTGGGGGTCCGTTCGATGATCACCCGGCTCAAGCCCGCTCGACGCAATCGCGTGGCGAGGTAGTTGCGGATTTCCCGATCCTCAACGAGCTTTTCTGAAAAATCTTTTTCGGCATACCAATTGGAATCCCATCCTCGGATGACACCGAGGCGAAAGCCAATCGGATTCGTTTTCTGACCCATTATCGAATTCGGATTAGGATTGGTCTTTTTTGTCTACCGTACCGACCACGATGGTCAGGTGGCTGCTCCGTTTGCGGATTGGGTGGGCACGCCCTCGGGAAGCCGGTCTTGACCGTCGCAACCGTGCGCTCTCATCGACTCGAATCTCGCGAACCACGAGTTCATTCTCGTCGAATCGCTCATCCCGATTCTGATCCATCAAGTTGTGCACCGCAGACAAAATCGTCAACTTGACGATCCGCGTGGTGCTTTGCGGCAAAAAGTTCAGGATATCAAGCGCCTCAGGCACCGCCTTGCCACGCACCACGTTTACGACGCATCGCATCTTGCGTGGCGAGCTCCGAATGTGTTTGCGTACCGCTCTTGCTTGCATAACTCGTCTCTGGTCTTACGTCTGTTCTGCCCCGAGGAAGCGATTTACACGCGCTCCCTCATAAAAAGTACTATGTTAGTTCTTGATGCGTTTGTCGCGTTTCGTCCCAGCATGCCCCCGAAAGGTGCGTGTCGGTGAGAATTCGCCGAGCCTATGACCCACCATATTCTCCGTCACATAGACCGGGATAAATTTGTTACCGTTATGTACAGCGAAGGTATGTCCCACAAATTCGGGCGTGATCATCGACGCACGGCTCCAGGTCTTGACGACCTTTTTCTTTCCACCGGAATTCAATGCTTCAACTTTGCGCTGAAGTTTGAAGTGAACGTAGGGGCCTTTCTTGAGTGACCGCGACATATTCGATCCTTATTTTGATTATTTCTTGCTGCGGCGCCGGACGATGTACTTATCCGACGGTTTACGCTTTTTACGTGTTTTGTAACCCTTTGCAGGTACGCCGGTGGGTGAGCGCGGATGACCACCAGAAGCCTTACCTTCACCTCCGCCCATCGGGTGATCCACCGGGTTCATTACAACGCCGCGTGTCTTCGGGCGAACGCCGAGCCAACGTTTCCGACCGGCTTTCCCCAAGTCTATGTTCATATGGTCCGGGTTGCTTGTCGTGCCTATAGTCGCCATACAATCGACGGGCACTTTGCGCGTCTCGCCGGAAGGAAGCCGCAATACAGCATGTTTGCCCTCGCGAGCGGTAAGCTGCGCGTACGTCCCGGCAGAGCGAGCCATTTGGGCACCTTTTCCAGGGCGCATTTCGATGGCATGTACCATTGTACCCATCGGAATGTTAGCAAGCGGCATACAATTACCCGGTTCGGGCAATGCCTCGGGGCCGTTCATCAATGTCATTCCGACCGCCACTTCGTTCGGGGCAATGATATAACGTTTTTCGCCGTCTGCGTAAGCGAGTAAAGCAATCCGGGCGGAGCGGTTAGGATCGTATTCTATGCTTACCACGCGCGCTGGAATACCGAGCTTATTGCGCTTAAAGTCGATAATACGATAACGGCGTTTGTGACCGCCCCCCTGATGCCGGACCATGATCCGTCCGGTGTTATTACGCCCTCCCTTTTTGTTCACCGGTGCCAGCAGGCTCTTCTCGGGATCCGTCTTCGTGATAGTATCGAATTCGGAAACCGAGCGTCGTCGCTGCCCAGGGGTCGTTGGTTTCAGCTTCTTAATCGCCATGATTTATCTATTTCTTCGGGCTTACCTGCTCACCTTCTCGGCGAGCTTTGCGCCCGGTGTTGGATTAAATTCGGATTTCGTCGTCGGTTAAGTTATACCTGTTCAAAGAAATCGATCTGCTCGCTATCGGGCAAGAGCGTCACAATCGCTTTTTTGTAAGCTGCCGTGTGTCCTTCCACCGGTCCGCGACGCGTAAATTGACGGCGGAGTTTCCCCCGAACAACCATCGTACGGACCTCTTTTATTTTTATGCCGGGATACCGCTCCTCTATAGCCTTACGGATCTGAATCTTGTTGGCGTCTTTCCGAACTTGAAAAGCGTAATGATGCTTCTCCATCAACGCCGTCATCTTCTCCGTAACGAAGGGGCGAATCAAAATATCGTTGCTCATGATTCTCCTCTAATTTATTGGGCCGTGGCCTGCGAACTTAACTGCGCTGTGAGCGAATCCAGTGCGCTTTCTTGCATGATGACCACTTGCGCACCGATCAGATCCAGCGTAGAGGCATGTTCGGCCACACGGACGCTGAGCCGGGGCACGTTGCGAGCCGAGAGATAGAGCGCCTCTTGCACACCCTGAGTGAGAACGAGAACGCTTTTGCCATCGACCCTGAATCCGTCGAGCATAGCCTTCACGGTACGCGTACTCGGGGCCTCCAACGCAAAGTCTTCCACAACGCGAAGTGCCTCGGCCTTGGCTTTGGCCGTGAGGACCGAACGGCGAGCCAGACGTTGCGTCTTTCGGTTGACCTTCAGGGAATATTTGTGCGAGCGCGGGCCGAAGATGGTACCACCGCTCCGACGGATCGGAGATTTGGCATCACCTGCGCGGGCGTATCCGGTACCTTTCTGACGGTACAATTTTCGCGTACTACCTGCCGTAGCATTCCGCTCTTTTGCCTGATGCGTACCCTGCCGCGCGCTCGCCTGTATCCGACGTACGTCCAGCCAGACCGCATGGTCATTCGGCGTAATTTCGAAGACGGAGGCATCGAGCGCTACGGTTGCGCCCGAATCGCTGCCGTCCTGCCGTTGGACCTTCAGTTCCATGATCTATTCCGTTTGGGATGTGTGATGCCCGCAATGGGCCCCATCATCATCTGACTACTTTCTGTATAGCTCTACCAGCCCGGTCTTGCATCCGGGTACAGCGCCTTTTATCAGAATCAGTTTCTGATCGGGCATAACGCGCACGACTTCCAGGTTCTGCTGGGTGACCCGGGCGTTGCCCATCCGGCCTGCCATTCGCATCCCCTTGAATACCCTCGACGGATACGAAGAAGCACCGATCGAACCTGGAGCACGCTGCCGGTTGTGCTGACCATGGGTCTTATCTCCGACACCGGCGAAACCATGCCGCTTGACGACCCCTTGAAATCCTTTCCCCTTTGAGGTACCGGCCACATCGATGATGTCACCTTCTTCAAATAGTTCTTCGACGCGTACCAGCCCACCGAGCGCCACATCACCTTCGAAATCGCGAAACTCTCGAAGCTTCCGGTGGGATTCTGTGTTAGCTGCCTCGAAGTGGCCCAACATGGCCTTCGACGTCCGCTTTGCCTTCTTCTCGCCGTAGGCGAGCTGCACGGCGTTGTACCCGTCTGTCTCCACGGTTTTCACTTGCGTGACCACATTGGGCCCCACCTCAATGACGGTACAGGGAATCTGATTCCCCATCTCATCGAAGACACTCGTCATACCGAGTTTCTTTCCTATCATGCCACTGCTCATTGCAATCCTCTTTGCTGTTGGTCGCCATTACGACCGGATTGGTAAGCGCTCTATTATAAGGAGGCTTGGCAACATGCCAACACCTTTTCCAGCCCAAACCGTGGTGGTGCTTCAATCAGATCCGACACGCGTCAGACCTTGATCTCCACGTCCACGCCGCTGGGCAATTCCAATTTCATTAACGCATCAACCGTCTTACTACTGGTCGAGAGTATATCGATCAAGCGCTTGTGGCTGCGCGTTTCAAATTGTTCGCGGCTCTTCTTGTCGACATGCGGGCTCCGAAGCACTGTATACACGGACTTCTTTGTCGGCAGCGGTATCGGCCCGCTGACCACAGCCCCGGTCGACTTGACCGTACGAATAATTTTCTCCGCGCTCTTGTCGATCAGGCTATGATCGTAAGACTTGAGCTTGATGCGAATTTTCTGGCTTGCCATGATTTTTGTAGCGGTTAGCTATCGGCTGCCGGCCGGAGATTACCCTAGCCAGCCTCCGTATTTTAGTCGAGGATTTTGGAGACGACACCCGCACCCACGGTACGGCCACCTTCTCGGATCGCAAATCGCAATCCCGCCTCCATTGCCACCGGCACGATTAACTTCACTTTGAACTGCGTGTTGTCGCCCGGCATTACCATCTCCACGCCCTCCGGCAATTCGATGTCACCCGTCACGTCCGTCGTGCGGAAGTAGAACTGCGGACGGTAGCCCTTGAAGAACGGCGTGTGACGGCCGCCCTCGTCCTTGGACAATACATACACTTCGCACTCAAACGCACGATGCGGATTTACCGAACCCGTCTTGCACACGACCATCCCACGCTCGACTTCGTCTTTGCCCGTGCCTCGAAGCAACAATCCCACGTTGTCGCCCGCCTGGCCTTCATCGAGCAGCTTGCGGAACATCTCCACGCCCGTCACGGTCGTCTTCATCTCCTCTTCCTGCATCCCGATGATGCTCATTTGGTCGTTTACGTGTACCACGCCCCGCTCGATGCGGCCCGTCACCACTGTCCCGCGGCCCGTGATCGAAAATACGTCTTCGATCGGCATCAGAAAGGGCTTGTCGCGGTCGCGCTCGGGCGTGGGAATGTAGTCATCCACAGCAGCCATGAGTTCCATGATCTTGTCTTCGGCCGACGCGTCGCCGTTGAGCGCGTTCAAGGCACTGCCCTGAATAACCGGGATGTCGTCGCCCGGGAACTCGTACTGATCGAGCAACTCCCGCACTTCCATCTCCACCAACTCCAGTAACTCCTCATCGTCCACCAGGTCCACCTTGTTCATGAACACGACGATGTAGGGCACGCCCACCTGACGGGCCAACAAAATGTGCTCGCGCGTCTGCGGCATGGGGCCGTCGGTGGCGGCCACCACCAGTATCGCACCGTCCATCTGTGCCGCACCCGTAACCATGTTCTTGACATAATCGGCGTGGCCGGGGCAGTCCACATGGGCATAATGACGTTTGGCCGTCTCGTACTCGACGTGCGCCGTGGCAATGGTAATGCCGCGCTCACGCTCTTCGGGCGCGTTGTCGATCGAGTCGAAGGAACGGGTCTCGTTGCCGTCGACGCGTTTGGCCAGCACCTGTGTGATGGCGGCCGTCAAGGTGGTCTTGCCGTGGTCGACGTGGCCGATCGTTCCCACGTTGACGTGCGGCTTGTTGCGAACGTATTGTGCTTTGGCCATGGCTCT
>Ga0114931_10000468_pt1 | contig 48855 bp, 46 predicted proteins | sample 2SBtaG_FD_89579 | JGI IMG/M metagenome (GOLD analysis project Ga0114931, IMG submission 89579) | Deep subsurface microbial communities from Kolumbo volcano to uncover new lineages of life (NeLLi) - 2SBTROV14_V59a metaG | ecosystem: Environmental > Aquatic > Marine > Volcanic | place: Kolumbo... | reverse complement strand
CTGAACCCAGTTGTGTGTAGCTCATATGCCTCGTGGGTACTAAGGATGACAGCACCATGGCTTCAGGACTTCGGTTATGGCCGTAACTGTGCTATGTTGGGACTTGTGTGTAGATACCAGTAATCTACGATGTCTGGCCGGGTTCACAGATGCATCGTGGATGCTGGTACCACGTATATTAAAGGTGCGTGAAAGTGGTGCCATGCACATTCCGAGTCTGTGCTTTTTGTTTCGCTCACAACCACGAGCATGCCGTACTGTCTATGGAATGCAGCTATTTTGCACATACAGATTGTGTGGTACATTAAAATCGGGTTCCATAACCTAAGAGGAGGGTTCGTTATGAAGGTTTGGCCGTATGTAAACTTTTGTGGGACAACAGGGAAAAAGGAGGTGATCCAGTTTCTTTCCCGGACGTAGATCTGGGTCGCTTGCAACTACTTACATCCCACAGTCGTTGTATAGCGAACGGGGCGGTTATCGAACCACCGTCTCGGGACAAAATAACGAACCAGCATCCCCTACATATACTGATGCTTTTCCCTCGCGCATGTATGCGCGAGGGAAGTTTTTGTTTGTTTTTTGCTTTCTCCCACCAGGCATCTCCTTTATACTTAGCATATGACACAATCGCAGTTTTCTGTAGACAAGAATCTTGCTGCATCCGATGACGATCGCATTACGTATTTTGCGGTAACCGATACGCGTAACAAGCGCACGCCATTCGGCATCAAGCGTCAGGACCGCAGCCGGCACATGTATGTCATTGGAAAGACAGGCATGGGAAAAAGTACCCTGCTTGAGAACATGGCCATTCAAGACATGCAGAACGGGGAAGGACTCTGCTTCATTGACCCACACGGTGGTACCGCCGAAAAACTTCTTGACTACGTACCGGAAGAGCGTATCAAGGACGTGCTGTACTTTGCGCCATTTGATATGCAGTACCCCATCTCGTTCAATGTGCTCGAGAACGTGGATGCGGACAAGCGCCACTTTGTGGTTGCCGGTCTCATGAGTACGTTTGAGAAGATATGGGTTGACGCATGGAGCGCACGTATGGCGTATATCTTGCAGAACACGCTTGCCGCACTCCTTGAGTTCCCGGGGGCAACACTTCTGGGTGTGAACCGTATGTATATTGACAAAGAATACCGGAAGAACGTCATCGCCAATATTACTGACCCGTCCGTCCGTTCGTTCTGGGTCGATGAGTATAGCAAGTACACCGATCGCTATGCGCAAGAGGCAACACCGGCTATTCAGAACAAGATAGGTCAGTTTGCATCGAACGCCTTGGTACGCAACATCATCGGTCAGCCCCACTCCGCTTTCGACGCGCGCAAGCTTGCAGACGAGCGCAAGATATTCATCGTGAACCTCTCAAAGGGGCGTGTAGGCGAAGGGAATGCCAACCTGCTGGGAAGTATGCTCATCACCAAGGTGTACCTTGCCGCCATGAGTCGTGCTGATGTGTCAGCACAGGCGTTGCATCAGTTGCCGGACTTCTTCCTGTATGTTGACGAGTTCCAGAACTTTGCTAACCGTTCCTTTGCGGACATACTCTCCGAAGCTCGCAAGTACAAGTTGTCGCTTACTATAGCGCACCAGTACATCGAGCAGATGGAAGAGGAAGTGCGTGCTGCAGTGTTCGGTAATGTCGGTAGTATGATGACGTTTCGGGTCGGTGCATACGATGCCGAAGTGCTCGAAAAGGAGTTTGCGCCAATCTTCACGGCTGACGACCTCGTGAACCTCGGCCGTTTTCAGCTCTATCTCAAACTCATGATAGATGGCGTCTCTTCGCAACCGTTCAGCGCCGTGACTATGCCGCCTATAGAGGAGCCGTCTGTAAGTCACCGTGACCAGGCCATTGCGTACTCACGCGCACAGTTTTCACAGCCTCGTGAAGAAGTAGAGAATACTATCAAGTTGTGGGTAGATAAGAAGTACGAGGATCCTGAGGCGAAAGAGAAGGAGCGTGCCCGGCAGGAGCGCAGGGCAGCACGGGATAGTGGGGGACCTTCTTCTGCTGGTTCTCGTCCACCGCGCGAACGCATGAGTGGTCCGCGGGATACAAGCCATAGTGCGCCACGGCCTCAGACACGCACTGATCGACGTGACGCACCGCGTAGACCCCGTACCCTTGATGCGTCCGGTCCGGAGACACGCGACATGCCACGGAGACCACTCTCACCCAAGCCGACCGTCGTTCGTACGGAAGAGCATGGGGTGGAGCTGCGCAACATCCTGACCCATATGGTAGGGGATTAAGCACAGGGCAAGACAACGTCCTCACAAGCTCCAGTGCCAGCACAAGAGAGGGGTCCCGGTCCCGGTCCAGAGGTGTTAGTGCACGAACGGCGGCAGGGCGACCGTCGTGCGCCTGTACCAGCACGCGACGACGGAAAGAGTGTGACAGACGAGGGGAAGCAACAATTGCGGAACTTACTTTCGTCGCTTACTAAGGCTCCGCAGGAACCCATTACGCAAACGGCCCCAGCAGGTCCAAAGCCCAAGCCGTCCGTACACGTAGCTACACAAAAGAAAGCTGCCTCGTCGGTGGGACCCTCAACACCGGAGCTACCTCAAGAGAAACTTAAGGAGATGTTGCGCGTTGAAAAGCCTACTATAGAGGAGTAATGCGTATATACTTTTTCACATTGTTGAGTTTTTTTGTATGGGCGCCACTACTCACCCATGCAAAAGTTGTTATTAATGAAGTTGCCTGGATGGGCAGTGCTGATGATGCAAACGCAGAATGGCTTGAGCTCTATAATGATGGGGCCGCTGTAGAGCTTACAGGTTGGCTACTTAGCGCAATAGATGGACAGCCCGCAATAGCACTTGAGGGCACTATTGAGTCACAGGCATATTTCCTACTAGAGCGTACAGGTGATGACACGGTGCCCAGCGTTGCAGCGGATGAAGTGTATACTGGAGCACTCGGCAACAACGGAGAGATCCTCGAACTCCGAGATGCAAACAATGCACTAGTTGATCGTGTAGATGGTAGTGATGAGTGGGCTATCGGCGGCGACAATGCGCTAAAGTACACACTCCAAAGGACTCAAGGCCGGTGGGTTACCGCAGAACCTACGCCGAAGCAGCCAAATCATGTCGCGGATGATAGCGCGGTCACGGTACCTGCGGTCACGGTACCTGAAGGATCAGCACAGGCGAACAGCACCTCAGATACTACCCACGAAAGTACAGCGCATGTTTCAACGCATACCACGAAACAAAAGGAAATTACGTTACCACCTTCACCAGAACCTACGTTGTCGCTTGATGCGGGTCCAGATACAATCGTGCCGGTTAATGTCCCACACGTGTGGCGTGCGGATGTGCGCAAGGAAGGAGGTAAGGAGCTACGCACCAACTTGGTTTCCTGGAATTTTGGAGACGGCGTAACGGCTACCGGGAAACGTGTAGAGCATGCATACCGCTATCCAGGTGACTATGTTGTCACGGTGCATGCTGAGCGACCGCTATTTCGTCCGCCCCTCAACGCCGAAGACCGGTTTGTTGTTCATGCGATACCGCTTTCGCTTACCATATCGCATGCTGACATGCACTACGTAGAACTTACAAACGAGAGTACGTATGAACTTGACCTTACGTCGTTTACGCTTGCTGCAGGTACGACGTATTTCTTGCTACCCGACGCGACAATTATCCTGCCACATGCAACAGTACGATTTTCGGCACCCGTAACCAAGCTTGTGGTTCTTAACGCCACCATCGTTGGACTTTTTACGCCAAGTGGAGTACTCGTCGCCACCTCAAGTGCAGTAGTAGCGCAGCACGGCACAACGAACCATGTGGCAGAGAGTAGCAGTACCACTGCTGTGTATGCGGCGAGTAGTACGACTAACGGTCAGGTAACCACCGCAGCATTCTCAGGACCACGTACAGACACAGTTTCCGGTAACCCAGCACCTGTGGCAACCAATCCTCAGGTTGCACTAGTGGCACAGGCATATGATGGAGTCGATGACACTGAACGTGGAGAACCCACGTTTGCTTGGTATGTTGTGGGCCTTGCAACTATCATCATGACTGCGCTTGTTGCGGTATTCCTTATTCGTCGTGAACAAGTGGCAGGACAAGAAGTTATTGAAGGTTTTGAGATCGATAGCGACGAGTAGCCGTAGAAGGTTCTACAAAATAAGATATACTGTGCTTATGACAGACACAAAGACCATTCTGGTGACCGGTGGTGCCGGCTTTATTGGTAGTAACCTCATCAAAGAGCTTGTACAGGACGCCGGCAATACAGTGATTTCACTTGACAACTACTTCACTGGTAGTAAGGAGAACCACGTTGACGGCGCAGAGTACCGGGAAGGGCACACGAAAGATATAGGAACCCTTGTTCCTGAGGCTGTCGATCTTGTCTATCACCTAGGTGAGTACTCACGTGTTGCGCCGAGTCTGGATGAACCTGATGTTGTGTGGGATCTCAACATGGAGGGCACCCACGGTGTCATGGAGTACTGGCGCGCGCATCGTACCAAGCTTGTATACGCTGGCTCCAGTACCAAGTTTGCGGCAGCACGAGAAGATGGCGTTGAAGGACGCAATCGCGCTCCCTATTCCTGGGGCAAGGCAGCAAATACCGACTACATACACAACTATGGTCGCTGGTATGACCTACCATACTCAATTGTGTACTTCTATAATGTATACGGTCCTGGTGAACGGGCAGGGCAGTTTGACGGTGCCTACGGCACGGTTATCGAGACATTTAAGCAGCACTTCTTGCGGCACGAACCGTGCACGATAAATGGCACTGGCGAACAGACACGGGCATTCACACACATTGACGATACCGTGCGCGCGCTCATGCTGGTAGCAGAAAAAGGCGGGCGAGATGAGTATGGCATTAGTGCTAAGGAAGTACACTCACTCCTTGATGTTGCAAAGATGTTCGGGCTCGAGGTCAACTTCGCAGCACCGACACGCTCAACACGCTCGTCCGGTGCCTGTGACACACGTAAGCTCGAGGCGCTCGGATGGAAACAAGAGCATATGCTTAAGAAGTACGTTGGCCACATACAGCGCGAGCAGGGTTGACGAAGACTGCAACATTTGCTATTACATATCACATAATTCCTATCTGTGTAGGTAGGTCGCTCTGCAAGGAGTCGGGTGGTAAAAATTCTGCCACAAATCAGGATTTATGTACATTGAAAGGAGGTGCTGTATGGCAGTATTTTCTCGTGAGACTGACGGAGGTTCGGTGATCTCAGTTCCTGCTCCTGAAGTTAAACTAACGCGAGGTGCTTTACAGATTCGTTGGAAACTGTCCACCGGTGGGAAAGTGTCGATTTCCGAGCCATACGTTGATGGACGTATCGACAAGGCACACTTCCATAAGGGCCTTGTCGAAATATATACGGTACATGAAGGATGGATCGCCATATGTTTCGACCAGGGGATGGCTTTGGGCCTCACGGTATGTTGTATTAAGCCGGGAAACTCGTGCACGTTCGTTGCAAGGCGGTCAATGGCGCATGCGGTGTACCAACCGCTCGGCGCAGTTTTTGTGACACAAACAGTTGGTAAGCCGGTCCCAAATCCTGAACGCAATAACAATGACTGGTACCCGACGGACGCGAGTACGCAGGCGCGTTATGAGGAAGCGATTGGAGCGTGGCTCGTACCACAGATGTAGAGCTTTTGTTCTTTTTACGCGCACTTCGGTGCGTGTTTTTTCATAGTATCCTTTTCCTTCTAAACGCATGCTCATCTTTTCACTCGCCTACTACCCAAGCTACGTATCGGGTGCCGAGGATTGTCACTTACTGCTTGAGATAGCAGCTATAGCGGGGTGGCGAAGTAGAGATGTTGCCGCAAACGCAAAGCACCCGCTCATTGAATACAGTGGGTTCGAGCACATTGCTCGCGCTGGGGTGGAAACCGGAACACAACTTAGTTGACTATAGTAACGAAACACTTGGTTAGTCCTTCAAGGTGCTCAGGAATTGCGCCAACTTCTTTGCGTACACCTCCGCGTCGCAGTGTGTTACAGCAAACTCGCGAGCCCGTGCACCTACTTCTTTACGTATTGCAGCGTCGTCACATACCTTGCGTATAGTGTTACGCATTGCACGTACGTCGTGAACCGGGACGAAGAAGCCGTTCGTGCCGTCGTGTATGTATGACTTCAGCGCCTTAGTCTCAGTAGCGATGACGACTTTGCCGCTTGCCATCGCCTCAATGACTGCATAGGTTCCCATGGAATCGTTCGAGTCTTCTTTACTATTGAGTCCTATTACGATGGCCTTTGCACTCGCGTATAGTTTTTTGAGCTCATCGTGCGCGTAGAAGCGTGCGGATACATTTTGGGGGAGCTCGATATGAGCGACGCGCTCCGGCTTGGTCGCTATCTTAAGTTCTATGTTCTCACCACGAACGGCGTCGATGATGGTGGCAAAGTCCCGACCTGGGTCGATACCGACCGACAGTATGAAGTTTTGCTCGGACTCGCTTCCCGGGATGAAGTAGCTCGTGTCGACCCCTTCGTGGAGAAACTGAATGTGCGGGGCCATGTGCGGAAACATTTCGCGCAGGGTATCTTCTTCTACTTGCGAGAGTGTCACGATACCATCTGCATGTGATACGGCGTACCGGAACATCTTGGTGCGCAGGGTGTCGGCTTTGCCTATGGTGCCGGCGATGTTTGCGTCATAGATGATCCACTTGGGGCGGGGGAGGTGCAGCAGTGCCTTGATCAGAAGCGAGCCGTATGCACCACCGGCAAAGACGACATCATACAACCAAAAGTATGGATAGAATGGCACATGCATCCACCAGATATTCAGTACTTTGCGCCATTGTCTGCCAAGCCAATTGCCAAGCACGTGCTCCGGGTCGAGGAAGCTTGTTGTAAAACCATATTTCCGTAGTCGGTACATGCCAATGAACTGATTGTCATGTCCGGTGCCGTTCTCGACCGCCTTGGCCTGGTCGATACGAGGTCGGCTATAGGGAAAAGAATACGCATGCGTACGCATTGTAACACGGGTTATTCTCTGGTTTACTGTGGTAATGAAAAGGGTGCTCATATTCTCGCTCGCGTACTACCCGACCCACGTATCGGGTGCCGAGACCGCTATTCGCGATATCACAGACCGCATCGACGACATCGACTTCGAGCTCATCACCCTCTGGTTTGACCGCACCCAGCCACAGCAGGAACGGATAGGGAAGGTGCGTGTGCATCGTATCGGTATTGGACCTACATACGTTGCCAAGGTACTGTTCATTCCCATGGCCGCACTCTACGCAAAGCGTTTGCATCACGAAACACCGTTCGATGGGCTCTGGGCCATGATGACGTACATGCTCTTTCCGGTGGTACTTCTCCGCTGGCTCGGAGTGAAGCTTCCCTATGTACTCTCGCTCCAGGATGGTGATACGTACGAAACGGTGTTTGAGCGGCTGCGTATCAAGCCGGTCCTGTTTATACTTACACAGGGTTTTCACAATGCGACGGTGATACAAGCGATATCAAAGTACCTCGCCACGTGGCCCGAGAAGCTTGGGTACACTGGTCCGGTGGAGCTCATATACGATGGGGCAAATCCAAAATCGATTCACCCTGACTGCACAGATGAAGAGGTGCGGAAACTGCGAGCAACGTTCGCGAAGAACAAAGACGATGTGATACTCATGAATACCGCACGCCTCGTACCGCAAAAGGGTGCAGACGTGACGATTCGCGCACTCACCCTACTACCGGAGCATGTGAAGCTCGTGTTGGTGGGTGATGGTACTGAGCGCGAATCTTTGGAGTCGCTTGTCGATGAATTGGGTCTCACCAAGCGGGTCACGTTCACCGGGCAAGTGGATCGCAGTGTGGTGAGCACCTATCGTATGGCTGCAGACATTTTTGTCGGTCCGAGCCGCTCGGAAGGCCTTGGTCACGCGTTTCTTTCCGCGATGGCATGTCGATTGCCGGTTGTGACCACACAAGTTGGGGGCATAGCGGATTTTTTGTTTGATGCGAAGCGGAATCCTGACCAACCGACAACCGGTTGGGCTGTTGATCCAGATACACCGGAACAGATAGCGGCAGCGGTGCAAGATATTCTTGCGCATCCCGAAGCAGTACAAGAGGTTATTGCCACTGCCCGTACCCTGGTTGAGGAAAAGTATGACTGGGACACGATAGCGAAAGACATGCGCACACGCGTATTTGCACAACTACTTGATGAACGATAAACGGTATGAACATTGTTGAGAAGGCGGCACGTATTGCGGTAACAGCACACAAGGAGCAGGTGCGGAAGAGTGATGGCTCACCGTACATTGTGCATCCGTTCATGTGCGCCATGTTGCTCTCCAAGCATGCGTTTCCCGATGAGGTGGTCGCGGCCGCGCTTGTGCATGACGTACTTGAGGACACCACGGTGTCGAACGATGAGCTCCGTGCAGCGCTTGGTGACACGGTGGCGGACATCGTGGAGGCGGTGTCTGAAGATTCCAGAGTGGACTGGCGCACAATCGAGAACGGTTGGGAAAAACGCAAGGAAGCTTACATAGAAACAGTTCGCAATGCGTCAGAAGGCGCAAAAGCGGTCTCCGTGGCAGACAAGATACACAACCTGCAAAGCTTGCTGCGCGCACATGAAGAGCAGGGTCCGGCTGTTTGGAAGAAGTTCAACAGGGGGAAAGAAGCAAAACTTTGGTTTGAGAAAGGTGTACTCACGATGCTGCAAGAGACCTGGCAGCATCCGCTTGTAGACGAATACGCAGTACTCGTAGCGCGTATGGAACAGCTCGACTAGTGCAAGCCGACCTGTCGCCTTTTTTCCTCCTCACTGCGTAGCTTGTCGCGCTTTGCGATGTAGTCTTGGCGCGTGGTTTCCGGCAGGGCAGTGCCTTGCATGGTGTGCGTGAGCAGCGTGTGCCACAGATCGACACGCGCGCGATTAAGTTCCTGTAGATTTCCCGACGTTTGTGTGAGTGTGCGTGTGTAGTACCAGAGTATTTCCGTGAGGCGATACACGCGCATAAGTGTAAGCACTTCAACCTCTTCCTGGCTTCTGTTGTGTGTCACATATTTGAGAAGCGCCTGTTCCAACGGGGGGTTATAGAGCGTCATAAAGTTCATGAACCTTGCCCATCCCTCATACTTGTTGCCAAAGCGTAGCGACGAGAAATCAAGAAGGTATATCGTAGTATCGTGTATTCTAAAGTTGTGTGGTACGAAATCAGTGTGTGTCAGAAAGCCACAGTATTGCGCTACGCGCTCTCTGCCATCTGTAAAGACCTTTATAGCCTGCGTAAGGGTTTCGTGCAATGCTGTTGCGTTAGGAAGTGCAGCGGTGATGTTGGCAACGAGTGATGCGTGGGTACTCAGGTAGCGTGCCGCACTGTAACTTTCGAATGCTCGGCGTATCTCTTTGAGATGTGCGTGCGTGGTTGCGTGCGCACTTTCTTGAGCCTTAAGGGAGCGAAGCGCAAAGTTGAACTGCTCCTCTGTTGGCCGCTCTAAAAAGGCCTTTTCTTGTGCTATGTACTTTTGTATTGATACATACGTAGACCCGTGCTGCATCACCAGAAGCTCTTCCGGTGAGTGGAACGTATCGTAGGCGAAGTGAAGTTGATGCAGTGTGGAGCGGCACACGCGTTCATGTGCAAGTTCACGCATGCCCGCGGGATCACTCGTTGCTTTGATGACGACGCGCAGCCCATCCTTGCGACGCATACCGAGTAAAATAAGTTTTCGTCCGCTCGTGGTCGTGACCGCCTGCATAAGGTAGCGTTCACCGCCTATGTGCGGCTGCTCCGTTTCTAGCGTATAACCGTGGTTCACGAGAAGAGGAAGTATCCGCGTAAGCTCATCCTTGCAATACCGCTCCCATGCTAGATGTGCGTTAGTTGTGGGCATGTTTGTAGGCACTTGTCAGTGTCTGTATGTGTGCTTGCCACGAGTGCTCATACTTCTCAAGCTCACGCGTAGGGTAGGGTGCAAAGGGCAGTATCTCCGGTCGTGCATGCGGCAGCTCTTCAACGACCGACGCCGCGCGGAATGTTACGAGCCGCGCCAGTAGTCGTGTGAGAGGGCTGTCTTGCGTATGTGCACGCGTATCACCAATATGCAGTACAAATGGTGTGCGCGAAATCAGAGAGACGACAAGCACGGGAAGTTCTACGGAGCTGCCGTTCTCGACATGCAGCACATCAGCGTGTCGTGCCTCGTGGAGGAGTGCCCGCGTGTAGGCAATAAGGCGAAATGGCAGCGCGCGCCGTTTATCTACACACACATAGCGTACAGCTGGCACGCTCTCCGGTAGCCGACCGTACAGCACCACCGTTACCTCATGCTCGCCAGCAAGCCGTCTCGCAAGCGTCTTTGTATACGGGGCAGGTTCGGCTATGTCTGGGGGGAAAAGCGCTGTAGCGATAACCACCTTCATGTCCTGTACTCTACCATATTCGCAGCACTTGCCAGCTTGTGCATTCAGGTAACCGTACGTCTAGCGTAAGCGTCTTGCTCCTATTCTCACCCTCACTGGTGCGCTTGGTATGCTGACCACCAGCTATGGCTAGCACCTTATGACAGCAAGCCCGCACAACTGACAGCGTGTGTGTAGGGCCAATACATCCTTTTGTTGAAGTATCAGATAGTACATACTATATATATGATGTGTGTGGTGTGTGGTATGGCGCGTAGCGTGTATCTGTGTTCTTGGGCGCACACAGTCTAGGTTGCTCGCTTGCATACATATCGCACACCACATACCAAACAAGCGCACCGCCCATATACTGTATACTAAGGTGATCAAACATTCAGAACCTATGCGCGTCCTTATCGTTACACCGCTCATACCACCGGAACCGGGTGGTCCTTCATACTACTCGGTTGCGCTCAAAGAGGCCCTTGAGCGTGCGGGGCAGGAGGTTTCGCTTATTGCATTTCGCGAGGTGCGTCGTTACCCGAGTGGCATTCGCCATCTCATCTTCCTCTACAAGGTGCTCCTCAAGGCAAGAACGGTGGACACGCTCATCATTCTTGACACGGTAAGTGTGGCGCTACCTGCCGTCCTTGCAGGCTGGTTGCTCAATAGGCGTACCATTATACGAACCGGTGGCGATTTTGTATGGGAACATTACATTGAGCGCACCAAGGAAAAGATACTGCTTTCCGAATTTTATAAAGGGAAACGCAAGCTGTCCTTCAAGGAACGGCTGCTTGTGTGGTTACAGAAGCGCATCATTTTTCGGTTCGTCGATACACTCGTCTTTTCTACCGAGTGGCAGCGCAACATTTGGATGAAGCACTACGCACTCAACGCAAAGCACACGGCGGTTATTGAGAACAGCTATCCCAAGAAAGTGTTGGTTGCGGAAGGGGGAGATACATTCCTTTGCGCATGGCGGTCGACCGGCTTTAAGAACATTGACACGCTTGAAGCTGCGTACGAACGTGCACAGAAAGAGTGCCACGGCATAGAACTCGAAGTACTCAGGAACATACCGCGTGAGGAGCTGCATGAGAGGATGCGTACGGCGCGGGCACTTGTGGTGCCGTCGCTTTCCGAGGTGAGTCCAAACATGGCCATGGAAGCGCTTGCAATGGGCCTGCCCGTGCTCCTTACCAAGGATTGTGGCATCAAAGAGCGGCTTGGGGGCGCGGTTACCTGGATTGACCCTCTGAGTCCGGATGATATCGCCAAACACCTCTGCGCATGTTTGGACTCCGAAGTGTATCAACAGGCACGAGCGCGTACAGTAGTACATACCTATGTACACACGTATGACGACATCGCACGCGAGTTTATCGAGGTTTGTAAAGCGACTGTATGCATATGAAAGTACTTTCAATCGGTCCTGACAAGGAGTTACTTAGACACGGCAGCGTGCCACACAAGCGACACATTCAGTATGCGTCACAGGTTGAAGAGCTTCATGCAATTGTCTTTGCGCGCCGCCCATACGGAAGACAGAAAGTGGAGATAGCGAAGAACGCATGGTCGTATGCAACCGGTTCACGTACTAGTGTTGGCTTGCTGCTCGACGCCTATCGTATTGGTAGGGACCTCCTGAAGGAGGGGGGTACGTGGGTCATCAGCACACAGGACCCGTTCGAATCAGGTCTCATCGGGTACCTACTTGCTCGAAAGACAGGCGCACACCTTCTTGTGCAGGAACATGGCGACTTCTTTTCTCGTCCGTACTGGCGTCGTGAGTCACTCTTGAATCGCGTGCGCTATCTCGTCGGTGCGTCGCTCATCAAAAGAGCGGACCACCTACGGGTTGTGTCACAGCGCATCGCCCGTACACTTGAGGCGCGCGGTGTATCTCCTGACCGCATTACCGTAGCATCCGTACATACTAACGTTGCACACTTCAAAGAAGCGTTTCCCAACTCTGCACTAGAAGCACTGCGTCCGGCAGATGGTGTGCTCATGCTTACGATGGCGCGGCTGGTACCGCAAAAGAATCTGCCACTCCTTCTGCGGGCATTTGCCACAGCGTACGGCCGTGGCATGCGTGCACATCTTGTGATAGTTGGAGCCGGCTCTCTCCAGGACCGGCTCCAAGCACTGGCAAAGCGCTTGTGTCCGGAAGCGGTGTCATTCCACGAGTGGACGAGTGACCCCGCAGGTGCGCTCGCAGCAGCAGATATATACGCACTCTCTTCAGACTACGAAGGTTGGGCTCGTGTGTGCATCGAAGCATTGGCGTCGAAGACCCCCATCGTTATGACCGATGTCGGTTGTGCGGGCGAGGTGGTGCGTGATAAGGTGAATGGGCTCGTGGTGCCGGTGCGCGACACGCACGCACTTGCCGAAGCATTATACCGACTCGGCACTGACCCTGCGCTTCGCGACCTTCTCGCAGGTGCTGGTATGGAGACCATCAAAGCTTGGCCAACCGAAAAGGAGTCTGCCTCGTTATACATACAAAGCCTTACAGCATGCCTCAACGCAAAGCAGCGACACAACAAAAAAGACTAAACGTAGTGACCATAGGCGGAGGTACCGGACACTTTGCGCTCCTTTCCGGAATCAAAAAGTATAACGTGCACATTGCGGCAGTAGTTACCATGGCAGACGATGGTGGTTCTACAGGCGTGCTGCGCGACGAGCTCGGTGTGTTGCCGCCGGGTGACCTGCGACAGTGTCTCGTCGCGCTTTCAGAGGGCGATGAACTTATGCGGCGTTTATTTACCCATCGTTTCAGTAAGGGGACACTCAAGGGACACACGTTTGGCAACATATTTCTTTCAACACTTGAGCATGTGACAGGCTCAATCAATGAGGCCATCGACGAAGTCGGTCGTATTCTCAAAATTACCGGGCGTGTACTGCCCGTTACCCTCGATACTGCAAAACTCGTTCTTGAACTAAAGAACGGCAAGGTGCTTCGTGGCGAGCATGTGATAGACGAGTACGCGCACCTCACTCGCTTTGGCGTACACAAAGCATACCTAACGCCACGGCCGGTATTGAACCCGGATGTGCGCACTGCAGTACATGAGGCGGACATCATCGTATTTGGGCCGGGAGACCTGTACACATCACTCCTACCCAACATACTGGTACCGGGTCTTGCGAGGGTGCTCAAGAGGTCAAAAGCGAAGAAGGTCTTCGTGTCAAACTTGATGAACGCATATGGACAAACAGACAACTTCACGTGCATGGACTACGTTGATGAGTTTGAGCGACTTTGTGGGGTGAAGTTTTTGGACCACATACTGTACAACACCATGGAGATACCCGCGCCTTTGCTGAAGCGGTACGTGGATGAGGGCGAGCCGGTAGTGTGCGGAGCAGAAACACGCAAAGGTATCACCTGTACCGGTACGGCACTGCTCTCTAAGACCATAGAAAAGCCAAAAAAAGGCGACTCGGTGCGACGGACACTTATTCGGCACGACCCGGATATGCTCGCGCAAGCTTTGGTAAAGCTTGCGGTACAATAGGTATATAGTGATATAACCGTCTATGTCAGCCAAAAAGAACACACTAACTATAGGTTTTATAGGGCAGGGCTTTATCGGTAAAAACATGGCCGACGACTTTGCAAGGCGTGGATTCAAACCCGTGCGCTATGCGCTTGAAAAGCCGTACAACCGGAACGAAACAAAAATAGCCGAATGTGACATCGTCTTCATTGCCGTTCCGACACCAACCACGCCGAAAGGTTTTGTTGATACTGCGTTGCGTGCCGTGCTGCCGCTTGTTGGTAAAGGGAAGATAGCGGTTATTAAGTCGACCATACTGCCGGGTAAAACGGAAGAGTACCAGAAACTGTATCCGGACATACTGGTACTGCATTCACCGGAGTTTTTGCGAGAAAAGCATGCGGCCGATGACACGTCACACCCGGCACGTAACATCATCGGTATTCCCAAGAAGACCAAAAAGTACAAGGACGCCGCACAGCGAGTGCTTGCCGTGCTGCCAAAGGCACCGTACGAGAAGGTGTGCCACAGTAGAGAGGCCGAACTCATCAAGTATGCGGGGAACTGTTTCCTGGCAACCAAGGTTATCTTTATGAATCTCATATATGACATTGCGCACATGGTAGGTGCAGAGTATGAAACTGTGATAGAGGCCATGGCCGCGGATGATCGTATCGGCACAAGCCACATGCAGGTGGTGAGCTCAAGTGGACACCGGGGTGCAAAAAGTGGGCGCGGTGCCGGTGGGCACTGTTTTCCAAAGGACCTTGCCGCGTTACGTGGTTTCGTACAGAAGCTGGAGACGTCTCCGAAGCATCGTACACAATTGCTTACCGCGCTTGAAGAGCTGAACAACGAGTTATTGGTGGGTACCCACAAGGACCTTGATCTGCTGGAGGGTATTTACGGACCGAAGACCGCGCATAACAGAACGTAGTATGCGCGTTCTTGCTGCAGAGGTGCGGGGAAAAAGCACATTGCGTTTGTTGAGTGAGGTGCGCTCTTTCCTTGGCCATGAGCCGCGCGTATCGTTAGACGATGGCGTCAAACGGTTCGTTGCGTGGTATAAAGAGTACTATCATAGCTAGTGTTCATATTGTTACGTAACATGTTACGTAACATGTTACGTAACAATATGAAGCTGCTCATAGTCACACAGGTAGTAGATAGCAACGACCCATTGCTTGGGTTCTTCCATATGTGGCTCAAGGCATTTGCTTCTGAGTTTGAGCACATCACGGTTATTTGCCTCAAGGAAGGGCAGCACGACCTTCCCGATACTGTACGCATATATTCACTTGGTAAAGAGCGTGTCATTGCGAGAAGTGCTTCGGCGCAAGGCGGCGCAGCACGACGAAGCAATCCGGTGTCTCTTGCGCGTACATTCCTATCATACCTCGTCACTCGACTCACCTACCTGGTTCGGTTCTACAGATTGATCTGGACACACCGCGCAACGTACGACGCCGTGTACGTACATATGAATCAAGAGTATGTATTGTTCGGTGGTCTCGTGTGGCGACTGCTCGGTAAAAAGGTCGCTATGTGGCGCAACCACTTTGCCGGCTCGTGGCGTACCGATCTTGCGGCGCGGTTCTGTGACAAGGTTTTCTGCACATCTACAAGTTCGTACACCGCGCACTACAAGAACACAGTCTTCATGCCGGTGGGTGTGTCAAGTACGGAGTTTGTCCCGGTCGTTGGGGTGAACCGGGTTCCCGCAAGTATTCTTTCGCTTGGGCGTATTTCACCGGCGAAGAAACTTGGCATACTTATCGAAGCATGTGCCTTGCTCAACAAGCGCGGCGTGCTCTTTTCTTGCACGATTTGTGGAGATGCGCAGCCGGAGCATCGGTCATATCTCGAAAGTCTTAAAGAGTTGGTGATTGAAAAGGACCTCAGTGAACAAGTTACGTTTGTGCCTGGTGTGCCAAACTATGAGACACCCGCACAGTATTCCAAGCACACGTTTTATGTGAATACAAGCCCGAGTGGCATGTTCGACAAGACCATGTTCGAAGCCATTGGATGTGGCGCGATACTCGTTGCCTCAAGTAAGGATGTATGGGGCAAGGTACCTGAAGCGGGAGTGTTTGAAGAAGGGAACGCGGCGGACCTGGCGCGAAGGCTTGGAGAGCTCCTAGAAAAGAGTGATGCAGAGCTCGACCAATTGCGCATGGCACAGCGGCGCTTCGCGGAGTGCCATACACTTGCGCGACTTGCCGAGCGAGTGCGGGAAGAGTTAATGTAGCAGCATGCCTGAAGTTACCCAAAGGAACATTTTTCTCGTGAACTTCGATTGGCGAAATTTGTTCGTCGATGACCCACAGGCACTCCACGACAAGTTTGCACGTGACCACCTCGGGGCTGATTTGAACAACTTCTACATATACTCCTGGGCGCATCAGAGCTATGAGGCTGCACACAAGAACTGGCGTACCACACACCAACGTACATATGGTTTGGAAAAACTTAGGGTACCGCTTAACCTCTGGGCGTTGTGGAGTATCCCGCTCGTAGTGAGGCGAAAGAAACTAAGGCCGGACGTGTGGTTCACGTACGATTTTGGTATGGTTCCGGCACTGTGGATCTGCAAAAAGTTGTACGGAGGCAAGATAGTCTTTTTGCTGAACAACCAGCCCAAAATATACTCCGAGACCCGAAGGTTTGGCAGGGTAAAAGGGTTGTACTCGTATGTCATGGAGCATTGGTTCGTGCACTTGGTTGATCAGTATATGACCATCAACGAGACTTTGAAGAAGTATCTGATACAGATAGGTGCGAACGCGGAGGACATCACGATATTTAGCGTCAATACTATCGCACATGACAAAGCGCTCGCGGAAAAGGCGCCGGGTGGTGTCATACGCGCACGACACCACATACCGACAGATAAAAAAATACTGCTCTCGGTTGGTCGGCTCGAAGCGGAAAAGAATTGGCCGCGTTCGCTGGAGCTTTTCGCGACACTTAGCGATGCGTACGTGCTCCTTATTTTGGGTATGGGAAGCCTTGAAAAAAAGCTCAAGGCACAGGCTAAAACGTTAGGTATCGAGGACCGCGTGTACTTTGTGGGGTACGTCGGTAGGGAAGAGATATGGAGCTACTATAAAGATGCCGATGCATTCGTGCTGCTTTCAACTGCTGAGGCGCTTGGTATCGTGTTCTGGGAGGCGATGTACGTATACACACCGGTTATCGGGAGCGATGTTGAGGGTATTGTTGAGAGTCTGGGAAGGCATGATGAACGGGGCAAGGTATGGCGCGAAGCAGACGGCGTGGCAGGGTACCAAGAGCGTGTTCTCTCCTGTACCACGGATAGCCCCGAACGAACACAGATGATACAGCGTGCAAAAACATACGTAGATGACATGATCCAAAATGATGTATCAGTGAACGACCTGCCGGTGTACGAGGCGATCCGGTAAGTCAAACAGTACCCCCGGCGAACGTGCTCGCCGGGGGTGTTGAACTACTTAAATGTGTGGTCAGTAAACTCCCGAAGTGTGCGCAGTCGCCCAGGATCTTTTTTTATCAGACTTGGAGCCACCTCGTACGTGATCGGTCCACGCCATCCACGTTTTGCTATATCCGCCAAAAGTGAAAATACGTGTATACGGCCAGGATCATCCGGCCATCGGTTCATACCGGTCGCCGTGAACGTATCCACACCGTAGACATGCAGTTCGCAAATGTACTTCTGGAATATACTGAAGTACGCACTGAGTATGTCATGCAGTATGCCGAAAGAGGCGTCATCCGGTACTTGCTCCGGCCAGAAGTGGTACTGGAGCCAGTGACCGATGTCAAAGACGATCCGTAGGTTCCTCCATCTGATCTGGTCGAGCACCAAGCGGAAGGGTACCACCTGACCTCTTTGCCCGGTACATGCGGGTTGCATGAGGGCGTATGTGCCGAGCTGGCCGTACTCAAAGAAGCTCTCAGCATCATACGTACTGAGTACCGTGGGATGGTTAAAGTTATACGGTAGCACTTCATCCACACGCGCAAAACCGAGCTGCGGAAAAAAGAACGGTGTAACCAGCCAGTTGTGCCAGCCGGTGGTAAAGGTCGGCCACCACCGGTGGAACCGGACCTCGAGACCATGTTCGTGTGCCTCGCGCGCCAGCTCCTCGGCATGTGTTATGACGTATTTTGTAAGCAGAAGCTTAACGCCATCGATACCGGCTTCCTTGATCCGCTCAAAGTATGGCCGGTACGGGAAAGGAAACAGGTTTCCATGTAGTATCTGCACCGGAATGAAAACCTTGATTTTTGACAGCTCGTTCTGCATTTCGTCACCTCCTGTTGGTTGTGAACTCGCCGATACTTTTATACCATAAATATAATACAGTGTCTATGGCATCCGTTGTGCACGTATCTTGTTGCTCAGTATCTGTCGGTCTCTGTGCTATCATGCCAAGTACATGCCTACACTCGTGATGCATCTGTGGCGGAAGTACCAGCGAATTGTTCGCTTTCTTTTTACGGGAAGTATCGCGGCGGTCATATTCTTTGCGACGTACCTCTTCTTTACGGAGGGTATTGGTGCCTGGTACATGGTGGCATCGACAGCTGCGTTTGTGGTCACAACCGTGGCAAACTTTCTGATGCAAAAGTGGTTCGTGTTCAACGACCGCGAACGTAGTGGCACCTCGCGCAAGTTCATACTGTTTGTGTCGAGCGCCGTCGTATACTACGTACTAAACATCGTGGGTATGTATACCCTAGTCGAGCTAGTACAACTCCATGATTTCATTGCACAGGTTATAGTTATTGGGGTGCTTGCTATTGCAAACTACGCAGTGTACCGTTTTATAGTCTTTCGACCCGACAGCAGCGCGGAACCAGTATAGAAGATAGAAGGGCTTTTGTATGAAATTATCTATAGTAGTACCGGTATATAACGAAGCGGAGAGCATCCCGCATCTTCTTGATGAGCTCACACAGACGCTCAACAAGCTGCCGCACGAGTACGAGATACTAGCCATAAATGATGGCAGCACCGACGACTCCTGGCGTGTACTCAACGCCTACGCCAAGAAAGACAAGCGCGTAAAGCTCATACACTGCCTCATCAACGGGGGCCAAACGTCTGCTATTCGTGCCGGTATCGACCATGCGACGGGAGATGTCATTGTGCCTATAGATGCCGACCTCGAGAATGATCCGGCGGACATCCCACGGCTTTTGGCAGAGCTCGACAAAGGCTATGACGTGGTTTCCGGCTGGCGGCGTGATCGATGGAAGGGCAACTACCTCAAGCGCAAACTCCCCAGCACGACAGCCAACTGGCTTATCTCGAAGCTTACCAACACGAACCTCCACGACCATGGCTGCACACTCAAGGTCTACCGTAGCGAGGTCCTCAAGGATACACAACTCTATGGTGAAATGCACCGTTTCATCTCCGCCTATGCTGCACTCCGTGGTGGTAAGGTTGGCGAGCTGGCCATCACTCATCGTCCGCGCAAGTTCGGCACCAGCAACTATGGTATTTCGCGCACCTTTCGGGTATTGCTCGACCTACTACTGATCCGTTTTTTGCACAGATACATGAACCGGCCGATACACTTCTTCGGTATGGCGGGCTTCATCTCGTTCGGCCTTGCGGGTATTTCGGGTGTGGTAGCACTCTACTTGCGGTTCTTTGTGGGTATCAGCTTGATAGACACGCCGCTGCCTGTACTGACCACGCTCCTTATTATCGTGGGGGTGCAGCTTGTCGGTATGGGTATTCTTGCCGAGATGATCATGCGTGTCTACTACGAAACACAGCACAAGGCACCGTATGTCGTGCGCGAGACGGTTAATTTTGAGCGGTAGCCACTAAAAACGCTATGTGCGGTATCACGGGTTACAGCGGGAAGGGCGATGCAAAGGTGCTCGCCGCTATGAATGATACACTGCGCCATCGTGGACCTGATGATAGTGGTGTGGAGGTGCTCCCGCGTGCCAAAGAAGGTCAGGGCACAGTCGGCTTGGCACAGCGCAGGCTTGCGGTTATCGACCTGTCACCGGCGGGGCACCAGCCCCTTTCAAACGAGACCGGTACCGTGAGGATAGCGTTCAACGGTGAGATATACAACTTCAAAGAGCTTAACGCAATGCTCAAAGAACGGCACTCGTTCCGAGGCGAGAGTGACACCGAGGTCATCGTGCATCTGTACGAAGAGCTCGGTGAAGGTGTGTTCGAAAAATTACAGGGCATGTTCGCTATCGCGCTCTACGACACTACGCGTAACGTATTGTTCCTTGCACGTGACAGGATGGGTAAGAAGCCGCTGTACTGGAGTGTGCAGCAGGACACGCTCTTTTTTGGGTCCGAGTTAAAAGCACTCATGGCGCATCCCGGCTTTACGAAAGAGATAGACCGTGCGGCACTCAACAAGTACTTTCTGTATGGGTACGTACCGACGCCACACACGATGTTCAAGAGCACCTACAAGCTTGAACCGGGTACGTACCTGGCGTGGGATGGTACGCGGGTAGAGAAAACACAGTTCTGGAAGCCCACCTTCACGCCAAAGGCGACGTCGTTCGCCACGTCGGTCACGGACCTTGATGCTGCACTTGCAAAAAGTGTTGAGGACAGGCTCGTCTCGGACGTACCGCTCGGCGTGCTGCTTTCTGGCGGTATCGACAGCAGCACTATCGCGCACTACGCAACCCGGGCAAGCAAGGAGAAGGTCAAAACGTTTGCGATAGGGTTCGAGGAAGCGTCGTTCGACGAAGCGCCGTTCGCACGGCAGGTGGCAGAACACCTGGGCACCGAGCACCATGAGCAGATTTTGTCCGCACACGACTCACTTGAGCTTATTCCGGAAATAGGAAAAGTGTTAGATGAACCTATGGCCGACAGCTCCATCGTGCCGACGTACCTTCTTTCGCGCTTCGCGCGCGAGCACGTGACGGTAGCGCTTGGCGGCGATGGTGGTGATGAGCTCTTTGCGGGATATGATCCGATGCTGGCACACAAAGTGGCGCTCCTATACGAGTATGTCCCGAAACCATTGCGCGATGTGTGGCGACACCTCGTGCACTTGCTTCCGACTTCGCACCGCAACATGAGCCTTGACTTCAAGCTCAAAAAGGCGACCGCGGACTTTGAGGGCGCGTCTCGCTACCGTACCCAACGCTGGATGGGTGTTACCTCGCACGACATGCGCGGCACGCTCTTCAGTGCTGAGGTATGGGAGGAAGTGGGGAGTGAAAATGAGTTTAGCGACATAGACAGGTACCTCAAAGAAATGGACTCGCACGATAGGTACGACGAGGTCTTGTACCTGTTCCAGCGCATGTACATGATGGACCAGGTCTTGGTGAAGGTTGATAGGGCAAGCATGGCACACGCGCTAGAGGTGCGGGCACCGCTTCTTGATACCCGGGTCGTAGACCTCGCGAATCATTTGCCGAGTCAGTACAAGCTTCATGGCACGACCCGTAAGTACATACTCAAAAAGCTCATGGAGGACAAACTTCCGAAGGACATAGTGTATCGAAAGAAAAAAGGCTTTGGTATGCCTATAGGGGCCTGGCTCAGGGGGCCGCTTGCTCCATGGATGCGGGAGGTCTTGAATGAAACGGACCTCAAAACGACAGGACTCTTTAATGTACCGTACGTCCAACAGCTCATGCACGAGCACCTGGAAGGCACCCGCGACAACCGCCTTGCCCTCTGGACGCTCCTCGTCTTCATGATGTGGTGGAAGAGGTGGATGTAACTCGAATCTATCGTATCAATATGATACGATAGATTGGCATAAATGATACGATAATTATGAAGACTTCACTTCGTGAACAACACATACTTTACGCACTTGTTACTGCACAGAAACCTCAGCAATCATCCGAGGTGCATGTTGTTCTGAATAAGCATGGGGACGATGTTGCGTTGGTAACCATTAAGCGTGCGTTATCTGAACTTGTGACACGTGGTTTTGTAGCGACTGTTGGTGCCGGGCCGACCACGGCCTATGTTTGTACCACATTGGGACGGCTGTTCGTGTCCGTTGACGCACGTGAATATACAAGCATCGAACCCGATAAACGACCAGGTCAGACCGGCTACAATTTCAACCTGTTTACCGAGATGCCACACAAGGTGCTAACGAGTGACGAGCGTACAAAACTTGAAGAAGCTACACGTCTATACCAAGAACGTGCTCGTACGTTGACAACCGTATTAGAACAAAAAGAGTTAGAGCGTTTTGTCATAGAGCTGTCATGGAAGTCCTCACGTATTGAAGGGAACACCTATACGCTGCTTGATACAGAAAAGCTGATACGTGAGAACAAAGAGGCAGTTGGGCATGACCATGCGGAAGCGGTTATGATCTTGAATCATAAGAATGCTCTTGAGTCTGTGCGTACAAACGCAGACACGTATCGTGAACTTACACGTGCAAATTTGGACACCCTACATGCACTACTCGTGAAGGATCTCCATGTTGCAACAGGACTACGTACGGGTATGGTGGGTGTGACCGGTTCACTCTACCGACCACTCGACAATGTGCACCAGCTTGGTGAGCAGCTGGATGCGCTCATTGATGCAGTGGAACGAATGGAAACGCCATACGAGAAAGCGTTAGTGGCGCTTCTTGGTGTGAGTTATCTTCAGCCCTTTGAAGACGGCAATAAACGCACGTCACGCATGATAGCGAACGCGCTTTTGCTTGCCTATGATTGCGCACCACTTTCATATCGTAGTGTGGATGAGAATGAATATCGTGAGGCGATGCTTGTCTTCTATGAATTGAACTCTATTATGTCATTCAAGGATTTATTCACACAACAGTACCTCTTTGCTGCAGAACACTACGCGCTATCTCTATAGGATCGAGCACCTGGAAGGCACCCGCGACAACCGCCTCGCCCTCTGGACGCTCCTCGTCTTCATGATGTGGTGGAGGAAGTGGATGTAAGGCTAGGGCCGAGGATGACACCACAAGCTAAACGGGCAATTTGCCCGTTTTTTGGTATAATCGTCCTTATTGTATCGAGACCCGATGTCGGTGGTCCGGTCGTAGAAGTAAATAACACCACAATGCATAGCCTGCTACGAGCACTATCAGTTTTTTTTGGCGATTTGTATAGTATAGTCTCTGGACCACTGCCTAGAGAGAAGAAAAGAGCTCTGTCCTTAGTGTATGTGAAGCTGTATATCCTTCATATTATTTTTAGAAAATCCAAGGAAACCAAACAGGTCAACTTTTTAGGGTACACAATTGAAACGTACAGCTACTATTACTTCTTCAGGATATTCCGTGAGATTTTTGTGGACAGTGACTACTGGACTCCGCTTGAAAATAGTGAGCACGACATTGTTGATTGTGGTGCAAACATCGGTCTTGCAACATTGTACTACAAGTGGCTCATGCCTGACGCACACATCGAATGCTTTGAGCCAGATCCCACGTCGTTCGTATTGCTTAAGAAGAACATCGAACGAAACAATTTGCAAAACGTGCGTATTCACAACAAGGCAGTTTTTGACAAAGAAGGTTCTATAGAATTTTATACAAGTGAAGACCGTCCCGGATCACCAAAAACGAGCACACTTAGTGAGCGTGTCGGTGCAGATGACTACAAAAAAGTGTCTGTATCGGCGATTGACCTCAGTAAGTATTTAGAAAAAAGAAAGGTGAAGCTACTTAAAATGGATATAGAGGGGTCAGAGTATCAGGTGCTTCTACGTATGTCAGAAAAGGGAACACTGTCAAACGTTGAAGAACTTCATCTTGAGTATCATCACAACATTCCCAATCAGGAACATCGGCTGTCTGACTTCTTTGCGCTTTTTGATAAGGAGGGGATTTCCTACATACTAGAAGCCGATATGCCAACCTATAAACCACCTCAAGCTAAACAGCAAGATTTGCTTATCAAGTATCGGTGTGCTAAGTAACAAATCTCATGAAGACCGATTCAGAAACTGCACAAGCGTTCGCCACTTCTTGGAACAATCTGCCAGAAGGAAGTGTGTACACATGGGACCAATTTTTGGACTGGATGGAGCCACTTAAAGAACCAGACTTCAAACGAAAGCGCGTATTGGAGCTCGGGTGTGGTAACGGTTCCCTCATGACCCACATGCTCGAATGGCAGCCGAACGAGTTGTCCGGCGTGGACCTCGGTGATTCCGTACAGACGGCTGAAACGAACCTTGCAGGAAAAGAAGAGGTAACGGTTGTTAAAGACGACCTGGTCACATATCGTGCCGACAAACCGTTCGACGTTACGTACTGTATCGGTGTACTGCATCATCTTCAGGAGCCGGAAAAGGGATTTGAATCTGTGATAGCAAACACGGCAGCGAGAGGTGCGTTTCACTGCTGGGTGTATGCGCGTGAAGGGAATGGTGTCATTGTACATATCGTGGATCCGTTGCGTAAGATTGCGTCGAAGTTGCCCTGGTGGTTTACCAAGTACTTCTTGGCCACACCCCTTGTGGTGCCGTTCTATTTGTACGCAAAGCTACTCAAGGTGCTCCCGGCATGGTCGTTTCTCAAACAGCTGCCGCTGTACGAATATGCTCTTTGGATTGGGAAGCGTGAATTCGCCTTCTTCCGTCACGTGGCATTTGACCAGCTTGTGACTCCGCAGACAACGTACCTGCCCAAGAAGACCATAGAATATTGGCTTGATAAGAACGACAGAGTAGACCCGACATCGACGTACATCATTATGCGCAATGGTAATTCCTGGAAGTTTGGAGGTAAGGTTGTAAACGAGCATGACAAGTAGAACAAAGACTGACTCAGAGGTAAAAGAGTTCTTCAAAAAGTGGCCACGCTTATACTACTTCATATATATCGTTTTTGGACCGCTGTACTTTGGTGGATTAGGGCCGAAAGATTTTCTTCAGAAGTATAGTCCCAATGGTAAGCGTGCCAATCTTGGTTCGGGTCCACGAACTGTACATCCTGATGTGTTAAACGTTGATCTTACATCGTACCCCAGTGTGGATCTCGTTGCAGATCTGACGGACTTGCCGTTTGAGGATGGTGAACTAGATGGCGCTCTAAGTACCGAAGTAATGGAGCACATAGAAGATCCCGATGCTGTAGTACGGGAAATGCATCGAGTGGTAAAGCCAGATGGGTACGTGTACATCAGCCTTCCGTTTCTATACCCTTTCCATGCTTCACCATCAGACTTTCATCGCTGGACACACAAAGGTTTCGAGAGTTTGTTCACGGGATTTACTGTTGTTGAAACCGGCGTACGATCAGGTCCGTTCTCTGCTCTCACAGTACACTTGATGTATATTGTCGCTTCCATTGTCTCATTTGGTAACGAACGTCTCTATTGGTTAGCGGTATATGCATCGATGTTTGTGCTGTTTCCAATAAAGTTTTTGGATATAGTAGGTAACCATTTACCGTTCGCGCGGCATAACGCAGCGTTGCTATATTGTGTCATCAAAAAGAAGTGATCAGTATGAAAGCAAGTACGTACGAAGCCCTATATGAGCACGAAAAGGCACACTGGTGGTACCGTGTGCGTCGTAAGCTTGTAGCTCGCCTGGTCGCGAATGTAACGAAAGAAATCGACCGGCCATTTTTACTGGACGTGGGGTGTGGGACTGGCGGACTGTTACAGGAACTTGCTTCCAAGTGCAATGCTGCGGGTGTCGACATGTCCTCTCAGGCCGTGCAGTATTGCAAGGAGAGGGGACTCAAGGATGTTGTGCTGGGCGATGTTACCAAACTTCCTATTAAGAGCAACACACAAGACGTGGTACTTGCTCTCGATGTGCTCGAACATGTGGAGCATGATGTGCAAGGCGCAACAGAACTGCATCGGGTGTTGCGGAGTGGTGGTACTGCCATAGTATTTGTCCCAGCGCTGCAAGTGTTGTGGGGAAGTACTGATGAAGTAAGTCACCACAAGCGTCGATACACTCGAAAGATGCTCCTTGAGGTGCTCGAAAAGAGCGGTTTCACTGTTGAGCGCATTTCATACTTCAATACATTCTTGTTTCTCCCCATTCTATTTTTCCGGCTCTTAGCACGGTATACAGGTATCGAATTGTTTGATGAGTATCGACCGGGCGTAGGACGCCTGAATGGGTTGCTCTACAGAATCTTTCTCGCCGAGATAAATTTGCTCAAGTACATACACTACCCGGTCGGTGTATCAATAATGGCTGTATGCAAAAAGGTAAACTAACGGCGAAGAGCGTCCCCTGGATGGTCTTTTTGGGTGGATTGGTTATTTGGTTAGGTTTCCATATGCCCGTTGCCCTATATGGCACCGCAGATACACCACTCCATGTGTCGTACTGGACAGCGGATGAGCAGAGTGGCATAAACGGCGCATTGCATGTCATGAAAGAGAAAAGCCCGCTCGGACTGCGTAACCAGAAAGTGCTGTACTATGGGCCGATGATGGGTATGTTCGGCGTACCCGCAGTGATCGCTGATGCGGGTATCCAGTTTGCGTTAGGGAAGGTGCAAACACCGGAATCGTATCGTGACGCCGTTATATGGGATTGGGGCGGAATCCTCATGTGGGGAAGGCTCGTGGCTGCGTTTGTCGGTTTCTTGGGTCTTATTGCTGTGTATTTATTGTTCACGACACGCACCGTAAACCCGACACAGGTACGTTGGGTACCGTACATTGCTGCACTTACGATGGGTGTGAGCTATCTGTACTTTGAGTACTCTGGTTTCTTTCGTCATTGGATATTTATTGTGACAGCATTACTGTGGCAACTCTATGTTGCTGTGTTGATCGTTGAGGCGGAGACAACGAAGAAATGGCACTGGCTAGTGCAGGTTCTACTCGCGGTCGTGGCTTTCGGTACGAGTTATCTAGCCGTTCTGTACCAGTCGTTTTGGCTGCCCATCGTGATCAAGTGGCTTCGGGAAAAAGATTGGACCAAACTCAAACATTTTGTGGTGCACGGGGTGTTCGTCCTTGTCGGCTTTGTTCTGATGGTGTGGTGGCATCCGTATGCATTCGTACGGTTATTTGTGCTAACAGGGTTGTATAAAGCAGATATTACATCAGCTGATCTGAGTCTCACTGAGACAGCAGCAGGGAATGGGTTTTTATACTATGCGGAACTCATGGTTGTCTCACTCTGGCCACTTCTCGTGCTTCTCGTGGCACTTGTGGTATTCATGCGTCGAGAATGGAAGCAAACATGGACCACCTATCTCGTTCCCATGCTCTTAGTGCCGGCGGTTGCGAACTATCTTTTGTTCAGCATGCCGGAGCTCTCTGTTACGCGATACATGTTTCCAACGATCACCCTTCTTACACTGCTCGTGCTAGTACTCGTGAGCCGGAGTGTGATACCGCTCAAAAGTGGGCACATCATACGTCGTGTGACCTTTGTGATTCTGGGTGTGTTTGTGTTATTGAACGTGGTACATACGGCCGGGTGGCTGCGCATGGTTATTGCAGGGCCGGTGGAGCGGAATACGATCATTCCTCAGATCCATGAGTGGCAAGCAGAGAATCCGCTTACCAAAACGTTAGTGGTGAAGAGTTGGCCGCTTGGATATGTACACACACGGAGTGCCTACGAACATTTTGTTGAGCACGCACATAAGCATGAGTCAGAGCTCTGGCAGCACATCCTCACGCTCGACCCACCAGAAGGGATAGTGCCGATCAACGTAGAGTATCGCTATGCATACGAAGGACTCAAAGATGAAGACTACACAGCATTCTCGCACATAGTGCTATACCATCCTCCCGAGCTACCGGAAGGGGTCACTGAGCTCAGTCCAACTGATGTGTTCGATATTTACCCGTGGAAAGTGTGGCAGTATGAAAAGTATCAGGAGTCGTACACCGTATTGAAATAACCCTCGGCAGTTTACTACTGAATATGCGTATAGCGTATGACACAAAAATATAGACATCCCCTTATTGGATTTATTGGACAAGGTTTCGTGGGCAAGCATATTGCTGACGATTTTGAAGCACGGGGATATGCGACGGTACGGTACGCACTTGAGAAGCCGTATAGTGAGAATAAAGAGAAAGTGCAGTCGGCTGATATCGTTTTTATTGCAGTGCCAACACCCTCGACACCAAGTGGTTTTGACAGCTCCGTTCTTGAGTCAGTGCTACCTTTGGTTGGGCGAGGCAAAACGGCCGTGATCAAGTCCACGATACTGCCGGGTACTACGGAAAAACTTCAGCAAAAGCATCCCGGGATCACGGTATTGTTTTCGCCAGAATTTCTTCTTGAAGCGACTGCAGCGCATGATGCGGCTTTCCCAGTAATGAACATTGTAGGTATCCCCGAAGACTCTGCTACGTACAGAGAACTAGCTCAACATGTGCTGTCGGTCATGCCAGTAAGTCCGTTCAATCGGGTGTGTAGCGTTCGTGCCGCAGAGATATTCAAGTATGTACACAACATACACGGTGTATGGCGGATTCTGTTTGCGAACCTAATGTACGACTTGGTGCAGGCACATGGAGCTGACTGGGAAGAAGTGCATGAGGCCATGAATGCTGACCCGTATATGAATGCGCAGGCGTCATACTACAACCGTCCAACTCATAAAGGGGGAAGGGGTGCAGGTGGACACTGCTTCATAAAAGATCTAGCTGCTCTGCGTGAAGCATACGAAAATGCATGCCCGGGCGACACGCATGGTATCAGTATTTTCAAACACATGGAGGGTAAGAACATCCAACTTCTCAAGGATTCCAATAAGGACATTGACCTTCTGGAGGGTGTGTATGGTCCGCGTATCAAGGAGTAGGGCTGCTGTCCATGCTTTCACGCAAGATGTGCTCTGCGCGCGTTTTCCAAGTGTAGTGTCGCTCTAGGTCTCGTCGGGCATTTGCTGCGATGCGTTTGGCTAAAGCGGGGTCCTCTTTCAGTTGGGTTATGGCTTCTGTCCACGCATCTATTGCGTTGGGTGCGCATAACAGTGCATTTTCATTGTGCGTAAGTACTTCATGTAGCACAGGGAAATCAGAACAGATAATTGGCTTACCTGCTGACATGTACTCAAATATTTTGAGCGGTGACATCCAACCTGAGGTGTCGAACATGCTTTTGCCTATGGACACCTTTTCTTCGTATGGGGCGAGGAGAGCATCACAGGAGCGACGAAACTTTGCGGTATGCTTAGGTTCTTGAAAGCCGTGAAAGATGATGTTTGGAGTAGTCTGGATGTGATCCTTCCAGTACGCCAGGTCTTCATCGGTACCCCCCACAAGATGCATGGTGACCCACGGTAGTCGCCGTGCAATAGCTGCCATAAGTTGTACACCTCGTCCTCGGTATAAATGGCCAACGTAGCCAACGTGAAATTGGGATGCATCGTCCCAGCTAATGGTGCTTGTCTCGGGGTCGGCGTCCGCGCCATCGTGGGCGACAAGTATTCTATTCTGTAAGGTAGTGTAATGTGCATACGTTTTTTTTAGGCTTTCAGAAATCACAATCAACCTCAAAAAGTTTCTGCTACCTATAATTCTTTCAAAGTACCAGCGGTCGATGCCGTCACGGTTCGGCGGTGCATGCATCTCAAATATTGTTTTGTACCCTAAGGTAACAGAGAGAAAGCAGCCAAGCAGAAAGCGTCCAATACACAGGTCAAACCTTTTCCCATGTAGACGTTGTGTATACAGGAAATGCAGTAGACGTAAAGCGTAGGAGTATGAACGACCTCGACCGTTGCCCCATGTGAGTGGGTGAAGCTCAAAGTTGTGAGGGACTCCATAGAAGTCGTGGATGTCACGAGCTGTTACCGCACCTTCCTCCTTGTTGTCAGCACAGATGAGGTGGACCTCGTGTCCTAGTTCTGCAAGCGCAGCACACATCTTCATGACATGGACGCTGTTAGCAGACCGTGAAGGAACAATTGAGGTTGAGATATAAAGTATGCGCATGCTAGCGTTTTTTTGCGTATATATATATTCTCGAGCCAGATTGGCCGTCGCCGTGTAGACAGTGGCGCTTATAACAGTTGAATAGATGCCGACGAATGAAGGTGTTATTTATCACAAAGAACTTATTAGCCAACATGCGTGTAAGCGTGTTTGCTAGTGTATTTTCGATGTTTAAGTACTGAACTTCAACAACGTCAAAGTGCTTGTCAAGATGTTTACGAAGTGATTCAAGAGTGAAGTGCTGGTAATGCTTAGCTGTCACGGGTATGTTAGTTGTCGGTGTTGTCAAAACAAGCTCACCTCTCTCATTAAATGATCTTGCAATGTGCTTCACGTACAGATCTACTTGTTTTGGCGGTATATGTTCAATCACCTCAATAGATACGCAGAGGTCGAAATTCCCTTGAACAGGTTCGCTCAAAATATCATGTACCTGAAACGTAGCATCGGGGTTAAACGCCCTAGCGAACCGTAAGGCCTGTTCGGAGATATCTACACCGGTATAGGAAGACTCGGTGCTGTGTTTCCGTAGCTCATAGATCATTCGCCCGTCTCCACAACCGGCATCGAGTATGTTACGTTTGCCGAGTTCGGCCACCTTTTTTGCCACAAACTCTATGTAGCTGTAGTGCACCAAGCCCCACGGAAGGTACTCATGTAGCTTAAATACGTCATCTTTGATACCGGTCAAATAGTGGTAAGGGAAGACATACTGGTTTTCTTGAAGCTGCTCTTTGTTGTGCATATAAGTTTCTATAGTACCACTTCCACGCGGTCTGTAGAATGAATCAAATGACACATTGTCGTTACTACCAGTGATATGGAATACGTGCCACTCTGGCACCGTGTGAGGGTGTTGTGTGTAAGACAAGTACGTAGTCGCAGCTTACTTTAGGAGTTTGAGATGGACGGTGTCTCTAGGTCATGCTTGCTGGCGCGTGCATAGTATGTCGTGAGAAGCATGAGCACAATATAGTAAATAACGTTTCCCACAATAGCGCCGAGAATACCCCAAACATAAATAAGCATAAATGCCAATATAATCTTTACTGTAGGAAGGATGCTGTTCACTATATATAACGCACGTTTGCTATTCTGTGCTACAAGCGTCGGTGACGCGAGGTGTACTGGTAGGACAAGAAGCGTTAGAGCGTAAAGGCGGGAGTAGGTGAGAGACTCAAGGTATTGCGGGAATAACCACTTGAACAAGGCGGGCGCAACAAGGACGTATCCTACCACGAGCACGCCTGCAAATATGGAAAGCTGTACTACTTTCCGCATAAAACTCTCTCGGGTTCCGTGCGCGTTGGCAGACAATTTTGGCAGTGCTGCAGTTGTGACGATGCCAAACATACTCCGTATCCTATCTGGCACGATGATAGCAAATGAGTAGATGGCAAGTTGTACGGGTCCTAGTAAATGATACACAAACAGACCTTCGACGTAGGCCGACGCTTTCGCGATTACTGACATAACACTCAAGTGCTTAGCATACGAAATATCGTCTGCTCTAATACCTGGGGTGTGGGGTGGATTCTGCAATAGCGTGCGTACGAAGAAAAAGGCATGCATGCATGTGTTACTTACGAAATATGCCGCGACAAGGTATATGGGTTGCGGCAGATAAAAAATCGTAAGAACAAGCGCTAGAAAGTACACACTATTAGTGATAATGCTGCGTAGTGCATAGAGGCGAAATTGCTGCCTACCTTTCAGATAGGAGCTATAGCTGTACAGGACAGCTCCGAGTGGTTGGAACACTGCCACAACGAGGAAAGCAACAGCATACGCATTGTTGCTGTGCAACAAGTAGTACATGCTTACCGCAAGTGAGGTCAGTACCACACCCACACTCCACTTCAGTTGTATGAGAAGCGACGCTTTCAATGTACCGTCATAGCCCTGCGATACCGCGCGAACGATGACCGAGTTCATGCCGGTAAGTGAAAATGCCGCAAAAAAACCGGCCATGGTGATGACATATTTGTATATACCGAACGTTTCCTGGGAGAGATACCGCGCAAACAGAATGGAGAGGATGAGTGACAGCAAGGCACCCACAACCTGATTTATAGAAAGCCAGAAGCCGCTCCTAGTGAGGTAGCGGACATCTGTTTTCAAAAAACGTTCACTCCACTTAAGAAGTTGGTAGTATTTGGCGCGAATCGTCTTTGGCATATTCTATGGCGACATCCTTCCCGAGTTTCGTACCTACAAGCATACGTGAGAGCCTATTACTCGGCAATGAGCGCTTGCTTCTATGGTAACGGACAAACAGTGTGGAATGTTCCGGTACTCGCAATAGTGTGTGTACAAGTGAGACAAGCTTGTGTGTTATGGACAAGGAAGTGCGGGCACAGGTTTTGAAAAAGGCAGGGCACAGTGTGTGCTGTATATGGATGTGCCTATACCGCACCTAATGCGCATAGGGGCGGAGTTCGTATACGTGACGTTGATGGTGTGCCACTGGTTAACAGCAGCGCGGGCTTTCATAGGGAGCGAGGTATTGTTGCTACAAATGGCATGCTTCACGACACTGTGTTGCAAGCCGACATTGAGGTGCAGCAGCACTACTTTTTGCCCCGGCATACCCATACGAGGTCGAAGGCGAACATGCCGGGCCAAAGATGGTCGTACGTAGCGAACGTACCCAGCGGCACGATCTTGACACTCGTGAAATGTTTTGCAAAAAGCTCTTTGAGTTCGTCGTAGCGAAAATGGTTTATGTGTGTCGGGTCGGCGAGAGGTGTGTGCTCTTTGTGGCCCAGAAAAAGTCTTACACGATTTTTTGCGCTAAAGGCATTGGGTACCGAACCTATGAAGAGTCCGTCAGGTGTCACCAGTGCTTTCACTTTCTCTATGACCTGTTCCGGGTAGTATAAGTGCTCAAGAGTCTCCGCCATGACGACCGCATTGAACTGCTGTCCCTTCAGTGTGTCCCATGTGTCGTTCAGGTCGAGGTGGATCGTTTTGATGTGTAGTGTATCCGCGGCTTTCTTGAGTGCTATCGCGTCAATGTCTGCCCCGGTCACGTCGTTTTCTTTTACAAAGGTTTGTGTGAGGATGCCGTCACGACAGCCTAGGTCCAACACTTTTTTATTGGTGCCGATCTCGCGCGCGAACACAGCACCACGTTCCTCTTTCAAAATACTAAACCCCGGGTCTCGGGCGTGCTGGTTATGGTTTTGGTATATCGTCTGTGTGCCTGTGCTCATACGGTTTGGATAGTATGCCTAGCATATGGCATGTAACGTGACGCTGCAAATGAATAGTGCGTATACACAGGTAGTTTGCGTATTGACCTAAGTACCCTACTGCACCCCGTACATTTTAAGGAAGCATTAGGAAGAGGGACAAGGAGCATATGCATGGTAATACTGACCTTACTACCGTCATGCGTTCTCTCGTGCGTGAGGGTACGCATACTGCTCAAAAGAGACGCAACACTCATTGTAAAGTTGCGGTATGTACTTTGCGTTGCCCTCGAATGACCGGTGCAACATACCCGAATGCTTGTGTAGATGTACGGCTATAGTGAGCGTGGTATAGTAGAGCACATGCTAAAGAATATACTTCGTTGGGTTAGTATTGGTGCCATATTTACGGTGCCGGTAGTGCTTCCTTTTATTGTTTCGTCCACTATGTTCTTCCCGTATATTACGGGGAAAAACTTCACGTTTCGTATTCTTGTTGAGGTAGCGTTTGTGGCCTGGCTCCTACTCGCCATGCTTGACGCGAAGTATCGGCCGCGCTTCTCGTGGATACTCTCTGCGTTTGTACTTTTCCTTGTGGTCATAGGGGTTGCGGACCTTTTTGGGGCGAATCCCTTTAAGAGCTTCTGGAGCAACTTTGAGCGGATGGAGGGGTACATCACGATACTTCACCTCTTTATGTATTTCCTAGTAGCGTCTGCGGTACTCAACACGCAGAAACTATGGAACGCGTTCTGGTACGCATCGCTTGGTGCGAGTGTTGTCATCGCCTACATTGGTTTGAAGCCAATCATAGGCGCGTTTCCATTCATCACAGGATTGCCACGAATTGATGCAACGTTTGGTAACCCTATTTACCTTGCGGTGTACTGTCTTTTCCATTTCTTTATTGCACTGATACTTATGGTGCGTTGGCGAGGTACGCACTGGCACCAGATTCTGCTTGGGTTTGTTGCATTGCTCCACCTTGTTACCATGGTGCTCACGCTCACTCGCGGCACGGTACTGGGCTTTATTGGTGGCGCTATCATTACAACGGTTCTCATTGCACTCTTTGAACGCGAACGTGCAATTTTGAGAAAGGTCGCGATCTCGGCGCTTGCAGTTGTCGCGCTTGTGCTTGTTACAGGATTTGCGGTGAAGGATACGCATTGGGCAAAGACTGCGCCAATTGTTAGCCGTTTCACACAAATGAGTCTTTCGGAAGGTACCATCAATGCCCGCTTTATGAACTGGGGTATGGCCTGGGAGGGTGTGAAGGAACGGCCCTTACTGGGTTGGGGGCAGGGCAACTACGAATACGTCTTTTCCAAGTACTACGACCCGAACATGTACGCGCAGGAGCCGTGGTTTGACCGCACGCACGATATTATCTTCGACTGGCTTATTGCAGGCGGTTTTCTCGGCCTTATCGCATACCTGTTGATACACGTATCACTTCTGCTACACCTCTGGATACTCGACCCAGAGGAGCGGCGCTGGTCGTGGAAGAGCTTCGCGTCTGTGGGGGCTATCAAGGCGCTTCTCAAGAAGTCGAGCAACACGTTCACCGCGACAGAACGCGCACTGTGGACCGGCCTCCTTGCCGCCTACATGTTCCACAACCTGTTCGTGTTCGACAACATCATCAGTTACATTCTCTTTGCATCCATGCTCGCGTACTTGCACTGGCGCGTCACGGAGGGTCACGATCCGCTTTTTGCACACAGCGAGTTCTCTCGTGAGACGATCGTTGCAGTCGTGCTGCCTGTCATGCTCGCTGGTGGCGGCCTTACCGTGTGGTACCTCAATGTACCCGGCATCACCACGAGCGAGATATTGATACAGGCACTTATCCCACAGCGCGCGCTTCCGGACGGTACACAGGTTGCGCAAACACCGGAACAGATACTCAACGACTACAAGAAAGCAGCGGCGATCGACCAGCTTGGTCGTCAGGAAGTGCGTGAGCAGCTTGCGCAGTCGGCAACACGTGTACTCCGTACACAGGGTGTGAGTGCCGACACCAAGGCTGCTTTTGAGAGCCTCGCGTTAAGTGAGATGAAACGAGAGCTTGCGCGTAATCCAGACTCGGCACGACTGCGGCTCTTTATGGGGACACTATATAATGCGACAGGTCGCTACACGGACTCAGAGCAGACCTTTGAGCAGGCAGTGGCGCTTACCCCAACCAAACAGATAGCACTCTTCCAGCTCGCCGAAGTGAAGCTTGTACTCGGAAAAATAGATGAGGCGGTGGACATCTTCAAGCGTGCCTACGAGCTGCAGCCTGCGTATGATGAAGCGGCAAAACTGTACGCACTCTCGCTCATTCGGTCAGGCAAGGACAAAGAAGCAGTTGACCTTCTCACGGCGCAATTCGGCACCCCTGCGGTCGATGACTCACGACTTTTCATTGAATGGGTACATGCCAATCGGTACGACATTGCAGCTACTATCCTTGAGGGGAGGGTGGCAAAGAATCCGGATGACGTGCAGCAGGTGGTGTCACTTGCTGCGGCGTATGGGAAGCTTGGTCGTAAGGATGATGCGCTAAAGCTTCTGGCTGATACCGAAGAGAAGCATCCGGAGTACAAGGGCCAGTTGGACAAGTTCATCAAAGAAATACGCGGGTACTAGTGTTGAACTTGCCTTTTCTTGAGAGTATGCTATGCTAGTTAATGAGTGCCAGAGTGTACACTCTGCTAAAAAGAAAAACTGCGTAAATTCCCCCTTCGGGGGAATTTACGTTTATGGGCGCATGAGTGTATTTCACCATACGTCGCGGACATCTTCACTTTACGCTGTAAACCTAAATGCTATACTTTTCATGCGCCTAGCGTGGAGCGCCGCGGCACTCACTTAGTTTTTCTTTTGGAGTTCGCACCGGCGTTCCACACTGGGTACAACCACATACCGTTTCCATGCAGATACTAGAAAATGTTGTGCTTGCAGACCATACGACGTTGCGGCTCGGTGGAGCTGCGCGTTTTTTTGTTTCGGTCACAAGTATTGAAGAACTGCGTGAAGCAGTAACGTATGCGCATGCGCATAGCCTGCGCATTTTTGTACTCGGTGAAGGGTCGAACATACTCTTTTCTGATAACGGCTGGAATGGGCTCGTCATACATATGGAACTCAAGGGTTGCGAGTATGAGGAGGGCAGTCAAGGCGATGCACGTGTCATCGCAGCAGCAGGCGAGCTGTGGGATGACCTTGTCGCGGAGACAGTGTCGCAAGGTCTCTGGGGCATGGAGAACCTTTCGGGTATTCCAGGCACGGTTGGTGCAGCACCGGTACAGAACATTGGTGCCTATGGTGTCGAGGTGAAGGATATTATTGATTGGGTAGAGGCGCTCGACATGCGTACGAACGAGCTACACATTTACTCAGGTATCGAATGTGCGTTTGTATACCGTGATTCAATGTTCAAGCATGGTGAAGGTATGTATCACACCGTAACGCGTGTCGCGTTCCGTCTTTTAACCCGCCCGGCGCCTCATCTTGCATACAGGGATCTGCGAGAACACTTCGGCGACCGTACGGACATGTCAGTCCATGAGGTTCGTGATGCGGTACGTTCCATACGAGCCGCAAAGTTCCCGGACTTGAGCAAGGTGGGTACCGCAGGTTCATTCTTTAAGAATCCCATCATCACGAAACACGATCTGCAGCAGATACGGCGGTGGATGGGTGAGGTGCCCGCTTACGAGGTGGACAGTAACCATGTGAAGATACCGCTCGCCTGGGTTCTCGAGAAACTTGGCTGGAAAGGAAAACATGAAGGTCATGTCGGCAGTTGGGAGCAGCAGCCGCTCGTCCTTGTTCATTTTGGTGGTGGCACAGCCGGTGAGTTCATTCTTTTTGCACATGCGATCATGCAGGACGTAAAAAAACACCTTGCTATACAGATTGAGCCGGAAGTACACATCGCAGTAAGCGGCGAGTAACTGACAACACAACAGGTATACACTACGAACGGTCACAGCCGCTTATTTCCCACCAATACCCCGCGGCGTAAGCCCGGGGATGTAGGGAGTTTCTGTGTCGCTTGTGACACAGGTCAAACAGCTACGCTATTGTTCATACCCTGTGGCGTAAGCCCGGGGTAGTTTATTTTTTATGGTTGTTGTATATGCGTTGTGCGCAACAGTGCGTGCAAAAGGTAAAACAAAAAAAAGTATGCGAACGTACACAAAAAAATAGCTATGCTTGCAAAAAAAGTTTTTAACTTATCCACATGTTTTTGTAAAAGTACTTGGTTTGTATTTTTTTTGCACAATAATATAAGCATCACAGCGGCGCAAAAAATTCAAGATTTTTTGGTCGACGTCGCCTATTACTCGTCGCGTAACGTACACAATCATGCCAGCAAAAAAACGAAAAGCCGCAAAGAAGACAACCAAGCGCAAGGTAGCCAAGAAGCCAACCAAGCGCAAGGCTGCAAAGAAGACGACCAAGCGCAAGGTAGCCAAGAAGACGACCAAGCGAAAAGCCGCAAAGAAGACAACCAAGCGCAAGGCTGCAAAGAAGCCAACCAAGCGCAAGGCTGCAAAGAAGACGACCAAGCGCAAGACAACTCGTCGCAAGAAGTAGTCGTCACCTGTTCTTTGGAGAATTACACAAACCCGCCTCGTGCGGGTTTGTGTGTAGAGCTGTCGCACAACTGACCGTTGGCCACTTTTATGCTACAATCGCCCCATGTTATCGTTAAAAAAACTATTTCGAGACAGTACAAACCGTAAGCTGCTCCACGACCTTGAGGCTGTGGTCAAGACTGTGAATGCAGAGGAGGCTGCCATTGTGCCGCTTTCTGATGAGGCATTACGCGCCAAGACCGAGGAGTTCAAGGGACGTCTAGGTAAGGGGGAAACAGTCGATGATATTCTCCCTGAGGCGTTTTCGGTTGTGCGAGAGGCTGCTAAGCGTGTACTTGGAGAACGCCACTACGATGTGCAGGTGATGGGCGGTGCAGCACTCCACCGACACGCCATTGCGGAGATGCGTACCGGTGAAGGTAAGACGCTTGTCGCAACACTGCCAACATATCTGAATGCACTTACCGGCAAAGGAGTGCATGTGGTCACAGTGAATGATTACCTGTCGCGTCGTGATGCGGTTTGGATGGGGCAGGTCTACTCGTTTCTTGGTTTGTCGGTTAGTGTCATAAACTCACAGAGCTCATACCTCTATGATCCAAGTCAGCGAGAGGGAAGTGAAGAGGATACCGAACGTGATGAGACCGGTTCGTTCAAGGTCGTGTATGATTTTTTGCGCTCGTGTACACGCAAGGAGGCGTATGATGCGGATATAACATACGGCACCAACAACGAGTTCGGGTTCGACTACCTACGGGACAACATAGAGTATGATGTTGCCAACTTACGTCAGCAAGAACACGCGTTCGCCATCATTGATGAGGTAGATTCCATTTTGATTGACGAGGCACGAACGCCGCTTATCATCTCTGCCCCTGCTGCAGCTTCTGAGGATCTGTATGGGAAGTTTGCCGCCATAGCGGCAAAGCTTGTTGAGGGTGAGGATTACACAAAAGATGAGAAGCTTCGTGCGGTACAGCTCACTGACAAGGGTATTGAACGCGCAGAGAAAGTGCTTGGGGTCGACAATATATACACAGATGCCGGGATTAAGTTCGTGCACCACTTGGAGACCGCCGTACGGGCCAAGGCTCTCTTTGAACGTGACAAGCAGTACGTAGTGCGCGACGGCGAGGTGGTTATCGTCGATGAATTTACCGGTCGTCTGCAGCCGGGTCGTCGATGGAGTGAAGGTCTGCATCAGGCAGTCGAGGCAAAGGAGGGAGTACCGGTACAGCGTGAGAGTCGTACCTTTGCGTCCATTACGTTCCAGAACTATTTCCGCATGTATGACAAGCTTGCCGGTATGACCGGTACGGCGGAGACCTCCGCGGAGGAGTTCTATAGTGTCTACAAGCTTGATGTCATACAGATACCAACCAATCGCACGATCGCACGCAAAGACCACAATGACCTTATTTTCCGTAATGAGCGCGGAAAGTTGAAAGCCATTGCACGTAAGGTGCGCGCGCTCTACGAAAAAGGACAGCCGGTACTCATTGGCACCGCATCAATAGACAAGAACGAGGAGCTTTCAGCGTACCTTACCAAGGAGGGTATTCCCCATGAGGTTTTGAATGCAAAGAACCACGAACACGAAGGGGAGATCATTGCCCAAGCGGGTCGAAAAGCGACCGTCACCATTGCGACGAACATGGCAGGTCGCGGTGTCGACATTAAGCTTGGTGGCAGCCCGGCACCTAAGGAAGCGTATGAGGAGATCAAGGCGCTTGGCGGGCTCTTTGTGCTTGGTACTGAACGGCACGAGGCACGTCGTATTGACAACCAGTTGCGTGGTCGGGCAGGGCGACAGGGAGACCCGGGGGAGACGCAGTTCTACGTCTCGCTCGATGACCACCTCATGCGCGTATTCGGCAACAACGACACAGTCAAGAAGATTCTTGGGAAGGCGACACAATCGGAAGATGAGCCCTTTGAATTTGGAATGATAAGCAAGCAGATAGAGAATGCACAAAAACGGATCGAAGGGTTCAATTTTGATGCCCGCAAACATATTCTTGCCTATGACGATGTGCTCAGCCAGCAGCGCTAGTCTATCTATGAGCGTCGTCGCAAGTATCTCGTCGGTGATCGTGAAGCAATCGATGCGTTCTTGAATGAAGTGCGTGCCGCTGATGAGACGATGGAGTCCCTTCTCAATGAGAAGAAAAAACTTTTGGGCGAAGAGGAGTTCTATGCTACCATGCGCCGCCTTTTGCTGCAGACCATCGATTTCTTCTGGCTTGAGCATCTTGAGGTGATGGAGTACCTGCGCAGTTCTGTGAATCTGCGTGCGTACGGTCAGCGCGACCCTCTGATCGAGTACCGCAAGGAGGGGCTTCGTATGTACCGCTCACTTGAAACGGGCATCGTGGCGCGTGTCATAGAGACTATCCCGCAAATTGGCGTTGGTGCGTTTGAGAGCGAAGAGGCACGTATGAAGCGCGAAAGTGAGCGTGCGCAACAGGCAGCAGGGCGTAGTACGACGGGTAGCACCGCCCCTGCACCCATAAAAATGGATAAAAAGATTGGCCGAAACGAGATGGTACAGATCACCGACGGTACCAAGACCAGAGAAATGAAATACAAGCGAGCAGAAGCACTTCTTGCAAAAGGTGGTTGGAAGCTCGTGGGCTAGCACGACAAAGCGTATAGCAAGCCACTTTTTGGGATGTTTCCGCAGGACGTTCTATGTGCTATGCGCACTCCTTCTCTTTGTGTTCATGGGTGCACCATACCTAAGCTCTGTATCGTCATAGAATTGGGAGTATAGAAACTTTTGGGGTGCTATTTAACTCCTCCTCAATAGCTCTGAGATAACTTTGTACCGCCTGTCTCTTCTAAGTCCATGATGAGCGGCAACCTTCTTTTTGAGTGACGCGAAATAGCCATCAATCGTGTTGGTGGTGTTTGGGATACTAAGTTAAGGGTACTTTTGATAGGTAAAAAGATGGGGAAGAGTACGCTTCAGTGACAGATACGCACTACGAACATTCTTGTGAGTATAGTACCAATGGTTGGTGCCGGTGACGTATGTTTTCTCTGTATAGAAGTTGTGGTACTTCTTTTCCCAGGCAATGAGTTTCTGTGAAAACTCCTTCTCATTTGTTCTCGTGAGGGTGAGGGCAAGACTTCTGAGTTCATGTCCGGCTTCAGTCTTCGGTCTCCGTGTCAGATATTTTGTCACCGTCTGCAGCTGGTGGAAGTGACACATTTGTACCGGTATGTCTTTAAAGACATTAGCTAAGCCCCTCTGCCGTCTATTACCGCGGCAGTGAATGTCCAGCCATGTTCTTCGAGGATCTTTCCTCCATACTGGCAGTGAACCATTCGTTCGCTTGGTACCTCATTCCACCAGAGGTTGCGACGTAGTGTCCAGGAACGAAATACGACGACACCATACTGTCGTCCCCAGAAGGTGGTGTCGGGAACGATGACTGTTGGTTGTGGTTCGATGTTTGTTGGGGTGTTGATTTCATGCTCATCAAGATATTTCCTGATGGTGACGTGGCTCTTTTGATACTTTTCACTGAGCTCAGCAAGTGTTTGCTTTCCACGTGTGTACTCATTCCAAAGTTTCTCTCGCGTACCGGTATCACGCTTTTTGTATTGAAATCTATATCGACAGTCTGTGCATTGATACCGCTGTACTTGGTTTCGTCTGCCGTTCTTCTTTACTGAATTTGAGCCACATTCGGAACAAATCCTGCGTTTTTTTATACAGTGTCATAAATTATTGGAAATCTAGCTCTTAACAGAGCCGTACATTACCACTTTTAGCACCCGAAATCTTTCTTTAGTCCGAATCTTTCTTTAGCCCTAGAATTGTCATCGACCGCATTTATACACAGTATTTATGCGCTATTTTAGGTTTACGGTGTATACTGTGTAATAGGCAAGCAGTGTATTGGTGCGCATAACACGCTGTTTGCTCCTTTTTCCATAATGCGAGTACTGATGTACGGTTGGGAGTTTCCGCCACACAATAGTGGCGGATTAGGCGTTGCTTGCTACGGTCTTACTCGAGGTCTGGTTGCTCAGGGCGCGGATGTACGCTTTGTGCTACCTAGGCGCTACCCGGTTGCAGATACTGGCGCGAAGATGATCTTCGCGAGTGAGGCAAATCCACTTGATGGCGAACAGGCGCGCCGTTTTGCGTCTGGCTACCTAACAGAAGACGAGCTTAAGTTTCTCCGCGGACAGTATCCCGAGCTTCAGTATGGCCCGGGCCTTTTTGATGAGGTGCTGCGCTATGCGGCACTCTCACCCATGGTCGCGCTTGCGCAGCAGCCGGACGTCATTCATATGCATGACTGGTTGTCGTTCCCGGCAGGTATGGCCGCAAAACGTGCGACAGGAGCACCGCTTGTAGCACATGTACACGCGACGGAGTTTGACCGCACAGGCTTTGGTAAGGTGAATCAGAGCATTTACGATATTGAACGCCGCGGTGTGCATGAGGCAGACAAGGTTGTCGCGGTATCAGACTACACCAAGAAGATCCTCGTGGATCATTACGGCATCGATCCGGACAAGGTCGAGGTCGTACACAACGGCATTGACCTCGATGATGTTGCGGTAGCCACAATAGCGGAAGAGCGTGCAAAGGAGCTCAAAGATGCGGGATGGAGTGTGGTACTCTTTGTTGGTCGACTGACCCTACAAAAGGGACCCGATTATTTCCTTGACGCAGCACATAAGGTGCTGGCGTATAGGCCGAATACATTCTTCGTCGTCTCCGGGTCAGGTGACATGGCGCAACAGATCATTGACCGTGCGGCGTACCTCGGCATCGGAGACAGAGTACTCTTTACCGGCTTTATGCGTAACAAGGAGCTCGCGCGCATGTACGGAAGCGCGGATCTCGTGGTCATGCCGTCGGTATCGGAGCCGTTTGGTATTGTACCGCTTGAATCACTCTTGAATGGCACGCCTGTACTCATCTCGAAACAATCTGGTGTAAGCGAGGTTATCAAGAACTCACTCAAGGTTGACTTCTGGGATACGGATGAGATGGCGAACAAGATTATCTCTGTGCTTGACCATCCATCACTCAAGGAAACACTTGCAACCGAAGGTGGACGGGAAGCACGTGCACAAGTTTGGGATAAGGTAGCCGCTCGGTGTATGATGGTATATAAGAAGCTCACTCGAGCTCTGTTACGATCACGCGTATGAGTGCGGTTTGCCTGTACTTTCAAGTTCATCAACCACGTCGTATCAAACGGTACCGCTTTTTTGATATTGGCAACGACCACGAATATTTCAATGACGAAACGGAATGTGATACGAACAATGCACGCGTTCTTCGCAAGGTTGCGAACAAATGTTACCTCCCGGCAAACGCGGTGCTACAGGAGAATCTTGAACGCAACCCGGACTTCAGGGTCGCATTCTCCATTTCAGGCGTTGCACTTGAGCAGTTTGAGGAGTATGCACCTGAGGTCATAGAGTCATTCAAACGGCTTGTCGCGACGGGCCGCGTGGAAATACTCGCCGAAACCTACTATCATTCACTTTCATTCCTCCGCTCGCCACTTGAATTTCGAGAACAAGTTCGCATGCATGCAGACAAGGTGCATAAGCTTTTTGGCGTGACGCCGTATGTGTTTCGTAACACGGAGCTCATTTATCGAAACGACATCGCAGAGCTTGTCGCAGATATGGGGTATCTCGGCATGCTTGCTGAGGGTGCAGACCATCTGTTGGGCTGGCGTAAGTCAACGTATGTATACCATGCAAAGCAGGATCCGACCTTTAAGCTGCTGCTGAAACACTACAAGCTGTCAGATGATATTGCGTTTCGATTCAGCAATAAAGACTGGGAGGAATGGCCGCTCACCGCGCCAAAGTTCGCGCGATGGGTCAATGCGCATAATGGCGATGGTCACGTTATCAACCTTTTCATGGATTATGAGACGTTTGGTGAGCATCAGTGGGAGGATACCGGCATCTTTGATTTCCTTCGCGCACTACCCGAGGAGGTGCTTACGCATCCAGACAACTCGTTCGTCACGCCGACCGAAGCATTGTCCACATTCCCAACCACAGGTGAGATAGATGCACCGCAGTATGTTTCGTGGGCAGATGTCGAACGTGACCTTTCTGCGTGGCTCTCGAATCCTATCCAGCATGATGCGATGCGCGCATTCTTTGAACTTGAGCCAGAGGTGAAGCAGTCGAAAGACCCTGAGCTTATTAGAGACTGGCGACGTCTTTCCACCTCAGACCATTTCTACTACATGTGTACCAAGTGGTTCCAAGACGGTGATGTGCATGCGTACTTCAACCCATACGAATCACCATACGAAGCGTTCATTGCGTACATGAATGTCCTGAATGATGTGCGTTTGCGAGCCCGGGCGGTGCCGCCAGGAAAGCGGTCCGTGTGGGAGTCGATCTCGCACAAAGCGCACGGTGTATTACAAGCCATTAAATCGTAACAAGGTATGCCAGCAAAAAAGAAAACAGCCACTAAGAAAACAACTACAAAGCGAGCGTCGGTTACGGCAAGGAGGGCAGTAAAGAAGACTGCCGCAAAGACCACAAAACGGAAGGTGGCGTCTAAAAGAAGGACGACCACCAAGGTGTGTGGTTGCAAGCCATGTCCTGAAGGGCAGAGCTTTTGGGTGCACAATGGTCCAGTTGTTGATTCGATACCCGCACTCAAAACAGCGGTCAAAAAAATGAGTGTCGCACAGTACCGCTACCACACGACACGCAACGGTAACGATTTTGCCAAATGGATACGTGGCTCCCTCTCGTGTGAATCATGTGCACGGAAGGTTGAGAGGGCGCGTACCAAGCAAGGGCTGGTTAAGGTGCTCGACACTGCTTGCGCTCGTGCGTAGGCTATTATTCGGTCTTTGATACTATGGCTCGCTCGCTCGTACTCGGCAACGGGAACGTGCTCGTCTGTTATGACGAGTGGGGTCAGGTGCGTGATTTTTACTTCCCGCGCGTTGGGCTTGAGAATCATGTCGGTGAGCAACTCAGGCACAAGATCGGTGTGTACGTCGACGGGGCGATGCACTGGCTCTCAAGTGGTGCGTTTGCTATTTCCATAACGTACGAAGCGGATACGTTGGTCGGCAACGTCGTCGTACGAGGACTTGACCTGGAGCTTCATTTTGCCGACATAGTCTACAATGAGCACGATATTTTCGTGCGGCAGATCGAGGTACGTAACACCTTGGATCGGGATAGAGAGATCAAGCTATTCTTCAATCAGCAGTTCTACGTAAGTGAGTCTCGTCACGGGGACACGGGTTACTATTCGCCCGAGCTTCACGCCATCGTTCACTACAAGGGTCGACGCGTGTTTCTCATATCAGCACGAAGCGATGATGCGTTCTTTGATGATTACAGCGTAGGGTTGCTCGGTGTCGAAGGCAAGGAGGGTACGTGGCGTGACGCTGAGGATGGTGCACTCTCGAAGAGCGCCATTGAGCACGGCACTGTTGATTCAGTCATCAGCGTGTCACTTTTCATCCGTGCTGGTGGCACGCGCACAGTCTCGTATTGGGTAGCAGCAGGTCGCACGTACCGACGTGTGGAACGTTACCACCGTGACATCTTGACGCGAGGTCCTGAACATCTGCGCCGCACAACTGGTGATTTTTGGAAGGCATGGGTCACACATCGGGAGTTTGAATCATGCGGCGCAGATCAGCGGTACGTCGATCTCTATCATCGGTCACTCCTTGTACTACGAACACACATAGATAACCGCGGTGCTGTCATTGCGTCTGGCGACTCGTCCATTCTTCAGAGTGGCCGTGACACGTATAGCTACTGTTGGCCCAGGGATGCTGCATACGTGGTTTTTGCGCTTATGCGCGCAGGACACATGAGCGCTTCCGTTAATTTTCAAAATTTTTGTAATGATGTTCTAACAGATGATGGGTACCTGCTGCATAAATATCGCCCCGACAAGTCACTCGGAAGTTCGTGGCATCCGTGGGTTCGTGACGGCCACGCACAACCGCCCATACAGGAGGACGAGACCGCTATTACACTTGTTACCCTGGGGGAGCACTATGAGCTTGTACGAGATGTCGAATACATTGAGACACTCTATAACCCCTACATAAAACGAGTAGCGAACTTCCTGGTGCGGTATAGGGACAAGGACACAGGATTACCGCTTCCAAGCCATGACCTGTGGGAGGAACAGTTTGGCATGTTCACCTATACCTCGGCATCAGTGTATGCGGGCCTCAAGAATGCAGCACACTTCGCAAAACTCCTCGGTAAAGAGGTGGCGTACCGACGATGGGACAGTGCAGCAGAAGGGGTGAAGGATGGCATCTTGACGCACTTGGTGCAATCAGACGGTAAGATACTTAAGTCGCTACGCTGCATGCACGCAGCAGCGGAACCTGACGACACAGTTGACGCAAGCAGTTTCTACGGACTTTTTCGGTTCAATGTTCTTCCTGTAGATGATGCACGTCTTGCGCATGCCTATGACCGACTTGTCGAAACGCTCTCGACCGACCAGCCAAACGGGGGCATTGCACGATACGCCGGAGATCAGTACTTTCGTTCTACTGACACAGGACCTGGAAATCCCTGGATCATTACCACACTATGGCTTGCTGAGTACGATATTGCACGGGCAAAGAACAATGCCGACCTTGTTCGTGTTCGTGACCGACTTGCGTGGGTTGCTGACCGCGCAACGTCCAGTGGCCTACTTGCAGAACAGTATTGTCCGCAAACATGCCAGAGTACCTCGGTGAACCCACTCGCATGGAGTCATGCGCAGTTCGTAGTGACGTTTCTTGCCTACATTAAGAAGCTGGAGGAACTTGGTCTTTGCACGTTAGACAAATGAGCGCAGCGAGCAGCTTTTGCTACGTAACATGCTACGTAACATGTTACGTAGCAACTAATAACAGACACTATGAAAAAGTATATTCGTAAGGCTACTAAGGTGGGGGCACGGAGCATGGCCCTCGTTATCCCTGCTGAGATTGTACGTGAACTAAAGATACGTGAACGGCAAAAGCTTGTCGTGCACCGTTCAGGCTCTTCCATAGTCATTAAGGACTGGAAAAAGTAGGAAAAGAGCTAGGGGTATGTCTGGTAGTGAAGGCGCCGTGTCAAATCACCAAACCATGACACCGAAACAGTATCGTTCAATCAAATGATTCGACACCGAAACGTTTGATACTGCCGGGGCCGCTTCAACCGTATCGTGCCCCATTTTCCGTTGGTGTGCCTGGTACAGTTTGTGCAGCTTACGATTGACCGTCCGTTTCAGTGACGCTGGATTTAGCGACTCATAGAGCTCTGTGAGTGTGGTCTTGGCACCTGCCTTCACTCGTTCATCCACCATGAGCCGTGTGTAGGGTGTTGCCGGGATAGCGTACCTCCGATGCACCTTTCCACCGGTACGCTTTTACTCAACAAGCCTCATCACCGGCTGAAAGAAGTTCTTATAGAGACGAAGCTCGTGTTCATAGAGATCATTTAAAATAGCAACTTCCTTGGTAGTGTCATACCGAAGGTACCCTACCATGTTGCGTACAGGGGTATCGTTCTTCTGCGCTACCCGGCAGTTGTCATTCTTTTGGTATGATTGCGACCGAGAGAGTGCAATCGTGTGCTCGAGTGCGTAGTGGTACACGTGCCAATTGAGAAGATTGCTCCCGTTGTCCGGATGCATCTCTGCCCACGTGATAGGCGAACGCTTCCGTGTGTCGTCGATCGCCGTGAGCGTCCGAGCTTGTCCTTTGCCGAGAAGCGCTGCTCCCTCCCACCAGCCATAGAGTACATCAACAGTGGTTAAACTAAGCGCGTATTCACCACCTGCATTACTTCCACAATGTTCGACGCAATCTAGCTGCGTCATGCCCGGTTGTGTGCGGTCAACGTCAGCCGCCGTTTTTACTGGTACGGTCGAAAGGAGAGTACGGTCTTGTTTTGAACCGTACTTCTTCTGCACGCGCTCAACCTTTTTGGTGTGTACAAGTGCCCGGTCAATACTTGCGGGTGACATGCGCTTAAGGAGAACGGCAATGTCATCGGAGCAAGTGAGTTCCTTCAGTCAACGCAGCCGTTCTGTCTCAATAGTGATGAGTGGTTTGAGTCGTGCGCCATAGGGGCTATCAAAGATGCGCCACAGTTCGGCGAACACCTCGACCACTTGTCCGTTGTACGTCTTGCTACGCTTTTTGCGCCTCCGGTTTCTTTACCTTCACCTTGAGACGGAACTTCTTGATCGCATACTTGCGATCCTCCCCGGTACTCTCGCAGTATAGGTCAAGGATCGCCCCTTTTTCTTTTCTTGTTGCTTTGAGATACTTCTCGCGTACTGTTTCCATATACTGTTGTTTGCTAGAGGTGTCCATCGGTAGTCTTCACAATGTTACTAAAGTGTTGTGAAGTATACTTATTGCTTGGTGTCGTGCTATTTGAGGGAACAGGGTATCGTTCGGTGTCATTTTAGGTGATTTGATGCGGGCGCTGGTATATGCACCTTTTTCATGTACTATAAGCGAATAAGCGTATTACCCTATATATGACAAAATTTCTCATAAGATTCTTGTCAGTCGTCCTGGCGTTGCTGCTCGCAGCAAACTTGGTTAATGGTATACAGGTCGAAAGTTTGTACACAGCGCTCATTGTTGCCATTGTGCTCGGTGTTCTTAATATACTGGTCCGTCCCGTGCTTGTACTTCTGACGTTGCCTGTGACCGTCCTAACACTCGGCCTGTTCATCTTGGTCGTGAATGCATCGCTCTTCTGGTTCGTCGGTACGTTCGTGAAAGGTTTTACGGTCGAAGGTTTTACACCAGCACTCATTGGCTCGCTTATTGTCTCACTCATAAGCTGGTTTGCGCATAAACTTACCTAACACTCATTATGCACCTGGTTGACGAATACCATTTTCATGCAGCAGCCGGTAAGGGCGGTGACGGTGTTGTCCGCTGGCGCAGGGAAAAGTTCTTGCCGAAAGGAGGTCCTAACGGTGGCGATGGCGGTCGTGGCGGCGATGTCATTCTTGAGGCGATACGAGATATCATGATGCTCGGCCGTATCTTGCATAAAGACCAGTACGCTGCCGAGCCCGGTGAACCAGGTGGTAACAGCTCAAAAACCGGCGCAGACGGTAAAGACCTCCTCATTAGGCTACCGGTTGGCTCTGTTATCAGGAATACGAGCAGTGGTGAGACGATTGAGCTTCTGCGTGACGGTGAGCGTGTAACCCTCCTTATGGGTGGTGACGGTGGGTATGGCAACGAGCATTTCAAGAGTG
>Ga0114931_10000467_pt1 | contig 48905 bp, 53 predicted proteins | sample 2SBtaG_FD_89579 | JGI IMG/M metagenome (GOLD analysis project Ga0114931, IMG submission 89579) | Deep subsurface microbial communities from Kolumbo volcano to uncover new lineages of life (NeLLi) - 2SBTROV14_V59a metaG | ecosystem: Environmental > Aquatic > Marine > Volcanic | place: Kolumbo... | reverse complement strand
CGGGACTCTGGTGGTCGAAGCCGCCCTGCGCTCCGGCTCCCTGATCACGGCCCGGCTGGCCAATGAACAGGGCCGCGAAGTGTTTGCCATCCCCGGCTCCATTCACAATCCCCTGGCCAGGGGTTGTCATGCACTGATACGCCAGGGCGCCAAGCTGGTCGAAACCGCCGGCGACATCCTGGAAGAAACCGCGCCGCTGACCGGTTCATTGCTGAACCTGGAAAGCGGACTCGACCCTCACCTCGCCAAGCCAGAGGAACTGGATGCCGACCACCGGCTGATTCTGGAAACTCTGGGCTATGATCCCCTCAGTCTGGACGAAATTGTCACACGCTGCGGATTGACGGCCAACGCGGTTTCCTCCATGCTGCTGATACTGGAACTCGACGGCTGGGTGACGACTCAGGCGGGCGGGCGCTATCTTCGCAGCGACAAAAGGGCCTGAAATGAAAGAGGACATGCTGGACGTATTGATGTATCTCTTTGAACATTACTATATGGACGATGAATCCGAATTGGATACCGACCGTGAATCCCTGCAGGTGGAATTGCTCGAAGCCGGCTTCCCGGCCGCTGAAATCAACAAGGCCTTCGACTGGCTGGAAAGTCTGGCCCGCTTACGCGTCAGTGGCGTCCCGGAAATCCATACCAGTCATTCGCTGCGCATCTACACCGACACCGAATGCGCCCGTCTGGACCCGGAATGTCGCGGCTTTATCCTGTTTCTGGAACAGGTCGGCATTCTCAACGATGCCAGCCGCGAACTGGTCGTCGACCGGCTCATGGCCCTGGATACCGAAGAGGAAGTCGATCTCGATCAGCTCAAATGGGTGATTCTCATGGTGCTGTTCAATCAGCCCGGGGAAGAAGCCGCGTACGCCTGGCTGGAGGATCTGGTATTCGACGAATATTCCGGAATTTTACATTAACAACAAATAATTATGCATTTTTTCGCGGCCTGGGAAAATACCCCCCAGGCGAATTCATCACGCAGCCATACCTCTCCCTGTAGCACCGGAATCAGCACGGATCGCCTGTTCCGGCGGGAAAGTTGTGCTACTCTGCCCCGCCTGTTGATAGGGAACCACTGCTAAATCGATGAGTAAAAATCTGGTCATAGTCGAATCTCCGGCCAAAGCGAAAACCATCAAGAAGTACCTCGACAAAGGCTTCGAGGTGATGGCGTCCTATGGCCATGTCCGCGATCTGGTGCCCAAGGGCGGCGCGGTCGATCCGGCCCATGACTTCGCCATGAAATACCAGCTGATCGACAAAAACGCCAAACATGTGGAGGCCATCGCCAAGGCCATGAAAAACGCCGACGCGCTGTATCTCGCCACCGACCCGGATCGCGAGGGTGAAGCGATTTCCTGGCATCTGTACGAAATTCTCAACAACAAAAAAACCCTGAAAGACAAACCGGTCAAACGGGTGGTGTTTCACGAAATCACCAAGCGCGCCATTCAGGAAGCCATTGAACATCCACGGGAATTGTCCCAGGACCAGATCAATGCCCAGCAGGCGCGACGGGCCCTGGACTACCTGGTGGGCTTCAACCTGTCACCGTTGTTGTGGAAGAAAATCCGTCGCGGCCTGTCCGCCGGACGGGTGCAAAGCCCGGCTTTACGCATGATCGTCGAGCGTGAAGAAGAAATCGAACGTTTCACGCCCCGGGAATACTGGACCATCGATGCCGACGTCAGCAAAGACGGCCAGGCTTTCAGCGCCAGGCTGAACTACCTGGAGGGCCACAAACTGGGGCAGTTCGACATCAGCAACACCGAACAGGCTCAGGCCGCCGAAGCCACCCTGGCGGCCGCCGCCAATGGCTCGCTGAACGTCGTCAAAGTTGAGAAAAAACAACGCAAACGCAACCCGTCGGCGCCGTTCATCACCTCGACCCTGCAACAGGAGGCGTCGCGCAAACTGGGTTTTTCGGCCAGCCGCACCATGCGCGTGGCCCAGCAACTCTACGAGGGTATCGACACCGGGAGCGGCGCAGTCGGCCTGATCACTTACATGCGTACCGACTCCGTCAACCTGGCCCAGGAAGCGGTGGCCGAAATCCGCGAGCTGATCAGCGAACGCTACGGTGCGGAGAACCTGCCCAAAGAACCGCGCACGTTCAAGACCAAGGCCAAAAACGCCCAGGAAGCGCATGAGGCGATCCGCCCCACGTCGGTGATGAACCGGCCGGAGACCATCAAATCGCACCTCAGTCAGGAGCAGTTCAAACTTTATGATCTGATCTGGAAACGCACCGTGGCCTGCCAGATGATCCATGCCACGATCCACACCGTGGGCGTCGATCTCAGCGCCGGCGAAGGCAACCGGTTCCGCGCCACCGGCTCCACCGTGGCCAAACCGGGCTTCATGGCGGTCTACCAGGAAAGCCGGGACGACAGCAAGGGCGATACCGACGAACGCCTGCTGCCGCCGCTCACGGAAGGCGAGCGGCTGGAACTGGCCAAAATCCGCCCCGAACAGCATTTCACCGAACCGCCTCCGCGGTATACCGAAGCGAGCCTGGTCAAATCCCTGGAAGAATACGGCATCGGCCGGCCATCCACCTATGCCTCGATCATCTCCACCCTGCTGGCACGGGAATATGTCACCCTGGAAAAACGCCGCTTCCAGCCCACCGACGTCGGACGCATCGTCAGCAAATTCCTGACCGAGCATTTCACCCAGTACGTGGACTATGATTTCACCGCCACGCTGGAGGATGACCTGGACGAGGTCGCGCGTGGCGAGCGCGAGTGGGTGCCCCTGCTGCACAGCTTCTGGGACCCGTTCAACAAGCTGATCAAGGACAAGGAAGAAAGTGTCTCGCGCAAGGATGTCACCACCGAGAGCCTGGATGAAAAATGCCCGCAGTGCGGAGAGCCGCTGCAGATCAAACTCGGCAAGCGCGGCCGCTTTATCGGCTGTTCCGCCTATCCCGACTGTGACTACACCCGCAACCTGGGTGAGGACAAAGATTCGGCCGAACCCGAGATCGTGGAAGGCCGAAAATGCCCGGAATGCGGCTCCGACCTGATCATCCGCAGCGGCCGTTACGGCAAATTCATCGGTTGTTCCAGTTATCCGGACTGCAAACATATCGAGACGCTGGAAAAACCCGAGGACACCGGCGTCACCTGCCCGGAATGCGCCAAGGGCACCATGCTCAAACGCAAGTCCCGCAGCGGCAAAATCTTTTATTCCTGCTCCAAATACCCGGACTGCAAATATGCGGTATGGAACCAGCCGCTCAAGGAAGCCTGCCCGCAGTGCGGCTGGCCCATGCTGACGCTCAAAACCACCAAGAAGCGGGGCACCGAGAAAGTCTGCCCGCAATGCAAGAAATACAGCGAACCGGTCGAGACGCCTGAAACGGCCGAGGAAGACTGAACGCCGTGCCTCGCGACTGGCCGGTCAGGCAGGCGGTACGCGCCCTGCGCCGGGGCGGTCTTGTCGCCTACCCCACCGAGGCCGTGTATGGCCTGGGCTGCAACCCGCTCGATCCGTACGCCGTCGGCCGGCTGCTGGCCCTGAAACACCGGCCGGTGGCAAAAGGCCTGATCCTGATCGCCGAACGCTTCGAGCAGCTCGCCCCCTGGCTGGCCGGGGTTCCGCCCCGCCTGGCCGAACGCGCGCTCGCCACCTGGCCGGGTCCGGTCACCTGGACCTGGCCGGCACAGGATTGGGTCCCGGACTGGTTGCGCGGCGAACATTCGACGCTGGCGGTACGGGTCACGGCTCACCCGGTCGCTGCCGCACTGTGCCGGCGTTGGGGTGGCGCCCTGGTCTCGACCAGCGCTAACCCGGCTGGTCTAAGACCAGCCAGAAACCCGTTACACGTTCAGTGTTATTTTGGAAATCAGGTGGATACCATTATCCACGGTGCTACCGGCCCGCGCTCTTCCCCGACTCCGATTCACGACCTTCTGTCAGAAAACATCATCCGTCCTGCTTGATTGGCATAGTATCTGCTGCAAAAACGGCAACCAGGCGCAAAAGCCAATAACATGACAGGCGCCTGTAATAACAATCTTGTTACCAAAACAGGGATGGATCATCATGCATTATTCCGATACCCGCGAACAGGCGGCGGAGCTGGTTCGCCTGGCGTTACCGATGATGTCACGCAACGGCATTCCGGCCAGTCCGGAGCACTATACCGTCTGGTATGAATATGCCAGCGGCCGCAACCAGCCGCTCAAACAGGCTCTGGACGAGGCTCTGGTCCAACAACAGATGGATGCCGCGCTGAGCGGCACCTTGTACGACCAGTTTTTTTAAGCGCCCAAGGCCCAGGCGGCGGAACAATTGCGCAGCGAGGTGCGCGACATGGTGGCCGGGATGCTGGAACAGTTGTCCCAGTCCGGCAATCAGACCGAGCATTATCACGCGGTACTCGATGAATATACCGAACGCCTCACCGACTCCATGAGTGCCAATGAATTCCGCACCCTGGTCAAAGAATTTCTTGCCGAAACCAAAACCATGCAGGCCACCAACCAGGCCTTGCAGGACCGGCTCAACAACACCACCCAGGAACTGGACCAGTTACGCCAGGATCTGGACCAGGCGCGCAACGAAGCCAAGACCGACGCCCTCACCGGGCTGGACAACCGCAAAGCCTTCGATGAAGCCATTCAGAGCCTGATCAGCGATGCGACCCGGCTGCAGACCGATCTGTGCCTGATAATGGCGGACATCGACTGGTTCAAGCGCTTCAATGATACCCACGGGCATCTGACCGGTGACCGGCTGCTGAGCTTTGTCGCCGGCCACCTACAGGCCAATGTCAAGGGTCAGGATCTGGTCGCCCGTTACGGCGGCGAGGAATTCGCCATCCTGCTGCCCGACACGCCGTTGCGCGGCGCATTGACCGTCGCCGAATAGCTGCGTGCCACGGTACAGCAACAACGTCTGCGCAAAAAGGATACCGGCGAGAGCATCGGCACGGTCACTTTGTCTTTGGGGGTGGCCCAATGCCATGCCGACGACACGCCGGAAATGCTGATCGACCGGGCCGATAACGCGCTTTACCACGCCAAGCGCTTTGGCCGCAACCGCGTCACTCTGGAAACCCAGGTGCCGGCCGCCTGACCACCTGCCCGCGTGGCGGGACAGCCGACAGGCTGGTATAGTCCTGGCATTCACTGGCAAACTCATACCTTGATGCACGCGCCATGAGCACACCCGACCGAGAGGCTGTAAAAAGCTATTTTCAGGATCTGCAGGACCGCATCTGCGAGGCACTGAGCGGAATCGACGGCCAAACCTTTCGGGAAGATCTCTGGACCCGGGACGAAGGCGGTGGCGGCCGCACCCGGGTGTTGGAAAACAGCCGGGTATTCGAAAAAGCCGGCGTCAATTATTCCTATGTGCAGGGTCACAGCCTGCCGCCTTCGGCCACCGCTCACCGCCCCGAACTGGCTGCGCGCCGTTTCGAGGCCATGGGCGTGTCACTGGTCATCCATCCGCATAACCCCTATGTACCCACCGCGCATGCCAACGTGCGTTTCTTCATTGCCGACAAAGACGGCGAGAACCCGGTCTGGTGGTTCGGCGGCGGCTTTGATCTGACGCCTTACTACGGTTTCGAACAGGATGCCGAACATTGGCACCGGGTTGCCCATGAAGCCTGTTCCCCGTTCGGACCGGATGTCTATCCCCGTTACAAGGCTTGGTGTGACGACTATTTTTATCTCAAGCACCGCCAGGAACCGCGCGGCATCGGCGGTTTGTTTTTCGATGACCTGAACAGCGGCGGGTTCGAACACTGTTTTGCCTTCACCCAAAGTGTCGGCGATCATTTCATTCCGGCTTACCTGCCGATCGTGGAACGCCGCCAGGATATCGAATGGGGCGACCGGGAACGCCAGTTCCAGTTGTACCGCCGTGGTCGCTACGTGGAATTCAATCTGGTTTACGATCGCGGCACCCTGTTCGGTCTGCAGTCCGGCGGCCGCAGCGAATCCATTCTGATGTCCCTGCCGCCGCTGGTCAGCTGGCAGTATGACTGGCAACCTGAACCGGTACCGAGGAAGCGCGGCTGTATGATGAATTCCTCAAACCCCGGGATTGGCTGTCCTAGGGCCTGTTAACACCCATGACCGGTCGCCATAGTGACCCTCGCTGAACTGCGTGATCTGGTTGCCGTGGCCCGCCGGCGCCATTTTGGCCGTGCCGCCCGGGACTGCCATGTCAGCCAACCGACCCTGAGTATCGCCATCAAAAAGCTCGAGAGCGAACTCGGCCTGGCGCTGTTCGAACGCCGCAAGCAGGACGTCACCGTGACGCCCGCCGGAGAACGGATCGTTGATCAGGCCCGGCGGGTACTCGACGAGGCCGAGCGCCTGAAAGACATCGCCCAGGGTGAAACCGATCAATTACACGGCACCCTGCAGGTCGGTGCCATCTACACCATCGGACCCTATCTGTTCCCGCACCTGATTCCCGAACTGCATGAGCTGGCGCCGGACATGCCCTTGCAGATCGAGGAAAACTATACGGCCGAACTTACCCACCGGCTGCGCCGGGGCAATCTGGATGCCATAATTGTCGCCCTGCCCTATGAGGAAACCGCTATCGTCACCCAGGCCCTGTATGACGAACCCTTCGTTGCCGTCCTGCCCAGCGGCCATCCCTTGTGCGCACAAGAACAGATCCCGATCGACACGCTCGATAACCAAGAGCTGCTCCTGCTCGGCCGCGGCCATTGCTTCCGGGATCAGGTTCTGGCCGCCTGTCCGCACTGCGCGGAAGCCAGCGAAGCCGGACGGCAGGTCGGGGTTGCAGGGACCTCGCTGGAAACCATCCGTCACATGGTGGCCAGCGGCATGGGCGTCACGGTACTTCCCTGTACGGCAGCCGGCGTCAGTCAATATGCCCAGCGCCTGCTGGCCATCCGGCGTTTCACGGACCCGGCTCCCAGCCGGCGCGTGGCGCTGGCCTGGCGGGTCAGTTTTCCCCGCCCCAAAGCGATTGAAGCGCTACTGACGGCTATTCGCCGCCAGCTTCCCTCCTGCGTGCGGGAAATCCCCTGACGCGCCGAATTTCATGAGGTAACACCCGGAAACAGGCAACGCAGAACCAGGCCTGCTATGGTGTCGGGCCAATAGTTAATCAATAGATTAAAACTATTATAAAATTTTATTTAATTAATTAGATTAATTGTATGGCAGGAATTAATCTGTTCTCCGTGACATCACACAGCAAGGAGAACATCCATGAACGAGAAAACTGAATCATTGACCGTAAAAAATATCGAAGCCGCTTTCGCCGGTGAAGCCATGGCACACATCAAATACCGCTATTTTGCCAAAATCTGTCGCGCCCAGGGTGACGAAACCAGCGCCCGGCTGTTCGACGAGACCGCGAACCAGGAAGTACAGCATGCGTTTGGTCATCTGGATCTGCTCATGCCGGGGGACGAATTGACCCCCGCCCGCTGCCTGGAACTGGCCATCGAGGGTGAAACCCATGAGTACACCGAAATGTACCCGGCCTTCCGTCATCTGGCCGAACAGGAAGGCCAACAGGCCGCGGTGCGGGAAATCGATGAACAGATCGAGGAATCCCGCGAACATGCACAGCGCTTCCAGGCCATGCTGGCCAAGGCGGAAAAACGTTTTGCCGCCCTGACCCGGGTCGAGAAACGCCATGCCGAGCATTATCAGGCGGCTCTGGATTCGATTTGATTTAATGACATTGCAAATAACAGCGTTTTACGAGGACTGACGATGAAAAAATATCAATGCGTAGTATGTGGTTTCATTTATGATGAAGCACAAGGCCTGCCCGAAGAAGGCATTGCACCGGGGACCGCCTGGGAAGATATCCCTGACTCCTGGGTGTGTCCGGATTGCGGTGTCGGTAAGGCGGATTTTGAAATGATCGAAATGGAAGACTGAGATGCATCCGATTGTCATCATTGGTACCGGCCTCGCGGGCTACAGCGTAGCCCGCGAATACCGCAAACTGGACCGGGAACGGGGGCTGATCCTGATCAGCCGTGATGATGGTAATTCTTATTCCAAGCCAATGTTATCCAATGTTCTGGCTCAGGGTAAAACGGCCGAAACGCTGAAACTAGCCGATGCTGCTGCAATGGCCAAGCAGCTTGAGGCCGACATCATCACCGGCAAAACCGTCACCCGCCTGGACCCGGATGCCTGCACCCTGGACATGGATCACGAGACACTGACCTACGGGCATTTGGTGCTGGCCCTGGGGGCGGAACCGGTGCGACTGGCCATTGACGGTGATGGCGCAGGTGAGGTCCTGTCGGTCAATGATCTGCAGGATTACGCCCGCTTCCGCGCGGCCCTTGACGGTAAGCAGCATGTCACTCTCATCGGAGCCGGTCTGATCGGCTGTGAATTTGCCAATGACCTGATTAGAGCCGGATTCCGGGTCTCGGTCATCGACCTGGCCGCCACGCCACTCGGCCAGCTGGTGCCACCGGCCATCGGCCAGGTCATGCGGGACGGTCTGGCCGGGCAGGGCGTCGACTGGCACCTGGGACAATCCGTCGCCCGGCTTGAAAAGCGTGAGGCGGGATATCAGGTGGCGCTGACCGACGGCAGCCGGTTCAGCACGGACCTGGTGTTCTCGGCCGTCGGTCTGCGGCCGCGTACCGATCTGGCCGCTACGGCCGGCATACCGGTCGGGCGCGGCATCAACGTCGACCGGGAACTGCGCACCAACTTTCCTTATGTTTATGCCCTGGGCGATTGTGCCGAGGTTGAAGGCAGGGTGCTGCCCTATGTCATGCCCATTATGCAGGCGGCCCGCGCCCTGGCCAGAACCCTGGCCGGCGAGGTCACACCGGTCACTTATCCGGCCATGCCGGTGGTGGTCAAAACCCCGGCCTGCCCACTGGTGGTCTCACCGCCAGCGGCGGAAACGGACGGCGAGTGGCAGATTGAAGGGCAGGGCATGGACCGGCTGGCCCGCTTTGTCGATGCCGCGGGCAAACTGACCGGTTTCGCCCTGACCGGCACCTGTGTTCAGCAAAAACAGGCGCTGACCAAGGAACTGCCACCGATTCTGGGTTAGGAACAGTGGGTACCTGACAGTTCGTTACCGGCTGCGATTTTGAGCCGGAGACGCCAGGAGGTGTGCGCGCCCTGTTCAAAGCCATTGCGTGGTCACACGCACTCTAAGGAAGCTTTGATTAATACTCCAAACGTCATTCCGGCGCAGACCGGATAAAAGCGCTTGCGCGTTGAACGCCCACAGGAGCGGCCCGAAGGGCGAGCGCACCAAGTCATCCATAAAAATCAAAATCCTGGATCCCGGCCTGCGCCGGGATGACGGATTGATCAGAGGTTTCTCAAGTTGTGCTCGAACCGGATAACCTCTCCGGCCCGGATGGGGTGTCGCACCTGGAACCTATCCGGGTTTCATGATGAGTACCCTACCCCTCCGGGGTCAGGGCAAAAAAAACCCCACGAGAAGATCGTGGGGCTAAAAACGCTTTTCAGCGTCGGAGGAGTCGACTGTGGACCGATAATACTGTCTCGGTCACTGTGGCATGAGCCCTTGGGATAAAACCAATGTGCTTATTATTGAGACTGCGCAATGCTTCAGGAGTTCCGTCCAGCGGCGCTACACACCACATCGCAATCTGTCCCACATGAATTGGCCTTTTTAAGGTTAAAGCCCGGCCGGACTCATGCCACAACCACCCAGACATCCTGTCCACCCATACTCAGCATAGCGACAAAATTCCAGCATCCTTGAGAAAAAACTTCGCTGTGCTTGAAAACTGTTAGTGCAGAAGCCATGCCATAAACAATATCTATCTGATTTTATTAGCTTTAAGTTTTCATCGGATGGATAAAGGGTAGGATAAAACGAGCGAAGAAACAGCTTTATGGCGCTTTTCAGGACCGTATATCGAACGTTCCGACAGTTAAATGACACTTGTCCCGGCTTCAGTCCAACGTATCGAGGTGATCATTGCAGTTGTCTGGCACTTGATGCCGCCCTTTACGCAGGCGCTGGATGACCTGCGCCTCCACTACCAGTTCGGCCAGTGATAAGGGCGGCTGCGGTCTTTCGGTCTCGCCGAGACTGGCCAGCAGGGCATGGCGTTTCATCAGCATAAGATAGCCTTCGGCCGACAACAGCGGCGCCGCCAGCTGGAATCCGCGCTCCAGGGCCTGCCTTCCTCCTGGCCGCCGGCTGCTCACCAACAATTGCCCGGTCACCAACGCCACCAGCGCCTGTTGTTCCACTCCCCGGGCCACGACCGCCAGGTTATCCAGTTCCGCCCGCACCCCACCGCTTAGCCAGTAGCGGCCAATGGCCTGGATCAATTGGCACTGAAACCGGGGAACGCCCTGCACCAACCCTTGCTGTAAACCCCGGCGCGCCATGTCGCTCAGGCATTGCTCCTGCTCAACCGACAGCGGCAAGGCGAACCAGTCCGATAACGCCGCCGGCCGGTGACCGGCGGCGATCTCCAGCAAGGATTCGAAGTCGAGTTGTTGATCCATGGCGTCCTCGCATGGCCTCCATCCAGCCGAACGGGTACACTGCCGGCATCCCAGGTTAAACGCAAGGAGTTCCCAGTGGCAGTTGAACGGGCGACTTATCCCCACACCCGGATGCGGCGTATGCGGCAGGATGAATTTTCCCGCCGCCTGATGCGCGAAAACCATTTGCGCACCAGCGACCTGATCTACCCGGTATTCGTGATCGAAGGCCAATCCCAGCGGGAGGCGGTTGGCTCCATGCCCGGCGTGGAGCGGCTCAGCATCGATCTGCTGGTGGAAGAGGCCCGCCAGGCCGCGACCCTGGGCATTCCCGCCATGGCCTTGTTCCCGGTCACGCCACTTACCCAAAAGTCCGAGGATGCCCGCGAGGCCTATAACCCGGATGGCCTGGCCCAGCGCGCGGTACGGGCACTGAAAGCCGCCGTGCCGGAACTGGGCGTGATCACCGATGTCGCACTCGACCCGTTCACCACCCATGGCCAGGATGGCCTGATCGATGAGCAGGGCTATGTATTGAACGATGAAACCGTGGCGGTGCTGGTCAAACAGGCGCTGTCGCATGCCGAAGCCGGCGCCGATGTGGTGGCACCCTCCGACATGATGGACGGCCGGGTTGGCGCGATCCGGGCGGCTCTGGAGGAGGCCGGACAGCGCAACACCCGCATTCTGGCCTATGCGGCCAAATATGCATCCAGTTTTTACGGCCCGTTCCGTGATGCGGTGGGTTCGGCAGCCAACCTGGCCGGCGGCAACAAATACAGCTACCAGATGGACCCGGCCAACAGTGACGAAGCCCTGCACGAAGTGGCCCTGGATCTGGCCGAAGGCGCCGATATGGTGATGGTCAAACCGGGTATGCCTTATCTGGACATTGTGCGACGGGTGAAAGACCGCTTCGGAGTCCCCACCTATGCCTACCAGGTAAGCGGCGAATACGCCATGCTGATGGCCGCCGCTCAAAACGGCTGGCTGGACGAACGCGCCGTGATTCTGGAATCCCTGCTGGCTTTCAAGCGCGCCGGCGCCAACGGCATCCTGACCTATTTCGCCAAGCGGGTGGCCGGCTGGTTACAGGAGTCCGATCCGTCATGAGCGACCGCTATGCAGTCATGGGTAATCCCATCGGCCACAGCAAATCACCGGCGATTCATGCCGCCTTTGCCCGGCAGACCGGCCAGGACCTCAGCTATACCGCCATTCTGGTGGAACCCGGACACTTCGCCCTGGCCGTGGCCGAGTTTCATCAGGCCGGCGGCCGGGGACTGAATATCACCGTACCCTTCAAGCAGGAAGCGTTTCAACTGGCCACCGCACTCAGCGGCCGGGCCCGCCGGGCCGGCGCGGTCAACACGCTATATTGGGGCGATCAAGACCGGTTACAGGGCGATACCACCGACGGAGTAGGTCTGCTGCAGGATCTGACCGTCAATCATGGAGTCACCATCCACCGCGCGCGGGTGCTGGTGCTGGGAGCCGGTGGTGCGGTGCGCGGGGTACTGGAACCGCTGCTGGCGGAGAGCCCTGTGGAGTTGGTGATCGCCAACCGCACGGTGGTCAAGGCCCGGCAACTGGCCAATGACTTCGCCTGCCTCGGCAATGTCATGGGATGCGGCTTTGACGAACTCAGTGGCCGCTTCGATCTGGTCATCAACGGCACGGCCGCGGGTCTGAGAGGCGCCGTACCGCCGCTACCCACAACGGCCATCGACGGGCAAACCCTGTGCTATGACATGATGTACAGCGATGAACCGACCGCCTTCATACGCTGGGCACAGAAGCAGGGCGCCGGGAAAACCCTGGATGGGCTGGGTATGCTGGTGGAGCAGGCCGCGGAATCGTTCCGGATCTGGCGCGGCGTGCGACCCGACACCCGTCCGGTGATCACCGGACTGCGGGCCGGCGCACTCGGCTGAACTGGCCGATCAAGCCGCCGCTTTCTCGATAATGCGCCGTTCGGCCAGGCGCCGCTCGGCCTGCGGCCAGGGAATCTGCCGCCAGTCCGGCCGGCGCCGGTCATTGCCGGCGACCCGTTTGACGAATTCCCGGACGATGAGCGGCTGACTCTGCAGGCAGAGCTCGCTGTTTTGCTGCAAGGTCTTACGCGCCTGCTGATCGGTTCGGGCCTGAAACAACCCAAAGCGGACCATTTCGCCGCTGCGGGTCAGTTTTTTCACAATCCTGACCCGGTGGCGTTCTGATTCGGCCAGATTCAACATGGCCAGCAAATCCTGCTCCCGGGCGAGACGTGGGAGATTGCCCAGAAATATCATCATTGTATCGACCCCATTTGTCGTTGCTTGTTGTGTTTGCGGATCGTCCCTGAAGCCGGTATTCCCTGATCGTGTTTTTTCAGTCTAGCCTAACCCTGCAGCTTTTCCTTCTATGTTAGGGACTGGACTGACCTGCATTCTAGTACAGACCGGCCGGTATGATCAAATTTTGACGTTGGATTTATGGCGCCCCAGAAGACGTGCCCGCCTGATTTCCATAACGGTCTTTGAGAGCTGCATAGTGTCGGGCCGAATAGCTCAGGTATTCCTGTTCCTGATCGGTCAGCCGGCGGATTTTTTTCGCCGGCCGTCCCAGCCACAACCAGCCGCTTTCAATGACCTTCCCCGGCGCCACCAGACTACCGGCCCCGAGCAGGCAGCCGGTCTCGACCCGCGCCCTGTCCAGCACCAAAGAACCCATTCCAATCAGGCAGTTATCTTCAATCTCGCAACCATGCAGACAGACCCCATGACCGACCGTAACCGCATTGCCCACCCGCAGCGCGGCACCCCGGTAATAAGGACTTTCGTGGGTGACATGAAGAATGGAGTTATCTTGAATATTAGTGTTATCCCCAATTTCAATGCTGTTGATATCCCCGCGGACAACCACGCCTGGCCACAGCGAGCTGTGAGCGCCGATCGCCACCCGGCCGATCACCGTGGCGGCCGGATCGATATAAGCCGTTGCATGAATGTCCGGACAGATGCCGTCAAAGGGGCGCACGGCCATGGGGTTCACCTCATGGTGACCAGCTCTTCGGCGCTGGTTGGATGCAGAGCAATGGTATCGTCCAGGTCCCGCTTGGTGGCCCCCAGGCCGATCGCCACGGCGAAGCCCTGCAGCATTTCGTCGGCGCCATCACCGATGATATGGCAGCCGACCACTTTTTCACGCGCGCCGACGGTGACCAGCTTCATCGCGGTCTTGCTGTCCCGCCCGCTGAGGGCATGATACATGGCGGTAAAGCGGGTGCTGTAGACCTTCACCGCCTCGCCATGCAGATCGCGGGCCTGTTCCTCGGTCAGGCCGACCGTACCGATGGGCGGGTGACTGAACACAACGGTGGGAATCAGCGAGTAATCCAGTTTCCGGTCCGCTTGTCCGCCATACAGGCGGTCGGCCATGCGCCGCGCCGCGGCAATGGCCACCGGCGTCAGGGCGGCCTTGCCATTGACGTCACCCAGCGCGGAAATGCCGCTCACGGCCGTTTGCTCGAACTCATCGGTCGGAATAAAGCCGGGGACATCGGTCGCCACCCCGGCCGCGGGCAGATTCAGCCCGGCGGTATTGGGATGCCGGCCCACCGCCCAGATCAGGCAGTCGATCCCTTCCAGTTTCTTGCCGTGAGACAGGTCCAGGCACAGACTGTCATCGGCCTGTTGGTGTACCGCATCGACCTGGGTGCCGCTCAGAATGCTGATGCCCGCATTGAGCATCTCTTCCATCAGGCATTCACGCAGCATGGCATCGAACGGGCGCAGCAGGTGCGCCTTGCGCAGTAACAGCGTGACGTCCGAGCCGAGCGCCTGGAGTACGCCGGCAATCTCCACCGCAATATAACCGGAACCAACAATCGCCACCCGTTCCGTCCGCTCTTCCAGGGCGAAAAATCCATCCGAGGTGATGCCCAGTTCCGCGCCCGGCACCTCCGGTACGTCCGGGCACCCCCCCACGGCAATACAGATGTGATCGGCGGTATAGTGGCGGCCATTCACCGACAAGGTGCGGGCATCGACGAATTTGGCCTGGCCGGTGATCAGATCGATATCGGAATCCGCCAGATAGGTCCGGTACCAGTCGTTGATCCCCTGTACATATCGATCGCGGCCGGCTTTCAGCCGTCCCCAGTCGAAACCCTGCAGGCTGACATCGAAACCATAGCCGGCCGCATCCTGAATGGCGCCGGCCAGATGGGCGCCAAACCACATCACCTTTTTCGGCACACAGCCGACATTGACACAGGTGCCGCCCAGCGCGCCGCTTTCGATCACGGCGCAGCGTTTTCCGTAGCGTGCGGCGCGTTCCGCCACCGACAGGCCGCCACTGCCGGCGCCGATGGCGATCAGATCATAATGCGTGGTCATGTGCCTGGTCCCGTTGCAGGTTTCCCTGCGCGGACTATCCCAGCCTGAGCAGGCCGGGTCAACACAGCTGCCAAGCCCCTATCCAGGTGCTAAAATTAAAAGTATTCCACCCCTGTTGCTGACCGAGAGGCTCCATGAACAATCCGCTGCTCAACCTGACCGGCCTGCCGCCGTTTTCCGCGCTTCGCCCCGACCATGTCGAACCGGCCATCGACACTCTGTTATAAGGCTGCCGGGAACAGATCCAGCAACTGCTGGATGCCAACCAGCGTTACACCTGGGACAATCTGATTCAACCCATCGAAGATGTCGAAGACCGGCTGGACCGGGCCTGGTCACCGGTCTCGCATATGAACTCGGTGGTCAACAGCGACGCGCTGCGCGATGCCTATAATGCCTGTCTGCCCAAACTGTCGGCCTATGCCACCGAAATGGGCCAGAATGAACAGCTGTTCGCCGCCTACCGGCAGATCGCCGATTCAGAAGCATTTGCCGCCTTGTCCGAGGCTCAGCAGAAAGTGATCACCAACTCACTGCGTGACTTCCGTCTTTCAGGCATCGACCTGCCCGCGGCCGAGCGCCAGCGCTTCAAATACATCATGCAGGAACTGTCGGCGCTGACCGCCAAATTCGAGGAAAACCTGCTCGACGCCACCAATGCCTGGCACAAACACATCACCGATGAAAGCCAGCTGGCCGGTCTGCCGGACAGTGCCCGCTCCCTGGCCCGGCAAACGGCGGAACGAGAAGCTCTGGATGGCTGGGTATTCAAACTGGAGTTCCCTTCCTATTTTCCGGTGCTGACTTACGCCGACAACCGCGAGCTGCGCCGCGAGCTGTACGAAGCCTATGTCACGCGCGCCTCGGACACCGGCCCGCACGATCCGGCTCTAGACAACACACCGGTGATGGAAGACATTCTGCGGCTGCGGCACGAGGCCGCCCGCTTGCTGGGTTACGCCAATTACGCCGAACGTTCCATCGAAACTAAGATGGCCGGCAGCACCGAGCAGGTATTACAGTTCCTCAATGACCTAGCCGCCCGCTCGGTGGAACGGGCCAGGGCGGAACTGGAGGAAGTGCGCGCCTTTGCCCGTGAACAGGGCGCCGATTTCACGCTGGAGTCCTGGGACGTCCCGTATTATTCGGAAAAACTGCGCCAGCACAAATATGCCATCAGCCAGGAAGAGCTGAAACCTTATTTCCCGGACCATCAGGTCATCGCCGGTATGTTCGCCGTGGTCAAACGGCTCTATGGTCTGAGCATCACGCCCGTGGAGGGCGTCGACACCTGGCATCCGGAGGTAAAGTTCTATGCCATCCACGATGAGCAGGGCAGCCTGCGCGGTGAGTTTTACCTGGATCTCTATGCCCGGCCGCATAAGCGGGGCGGCGCCTGGATGGACGAATGCATTTCCCGCCGCCTGACCCGGGACGGGATACAGACCCCGGTCGCCTATCTGACCTGTAATTTTTCCCCACCCATCGGGGAAGATCCGGCCTTACTCACCCATGACGAAGTCATCACGCTGTTCCACGAGTTCGGCCATGGCCTGCATCATATGCTGACCCAGGTGGACTATGCCGGTGTATCGGGAATCAGCGGCGTGGCCTGGGATGCCGTGTAACTGCCCAGCCAGTTCATGGAGAACTGGTGCTGGGAACGCGAAGCCCTGGATCTGATTGCTCGCCATTATCAGACCGGTGAGCCACTGCCGGATGAGCTCTATCAGCGCATGCTGGCGGCCAGAAATTTTCAGTCGGCCATGCAGATGGTACGCCAGCTGGAGTTTGCCATTTTAGATTTCCGCCTGCATGCCGAATACGATCCCGCGCGGGGTGGACGGATCTACGAAATCCTGGACCAGGTGCGCCAACAGGTGGCGGTCGTGCAGGCGCCTTCGTTCAACCGTTTTCCCCACAGCTTTTCGCATATTTTCGCCGGCGGCTATGCGGCCGGTTATTACAGTTACAAATGGGCGGAAGTGTTATCCGCCGACGCCTTCGCCGCTTTCGAGGAAACCGGCATCTTCTATCGCGAGACCGGCCAGCGCTTCCTGACCGCCATTCTGGAGCGGGGCGGCTCGCGGGAACCGATGGAACTGTTCATCGATTTCCGCGGCCGGGAACCCAGCATCGACGCCCTGCTGCGCCACACGGGGCTGGCCGCATGACCACCTCCAGTGTTCAGCCACTTTTCGAGGCTGACCTGGACCGGCTGGAAAGCTGGCTGAACGACGCCGCTCATGCGGGCATGGCGCTGGATGAGGTACATGGATTTCTGACCGCCGTGGTATCCGGACCGGAGGTCATTCCACCCCAGCGCTGGCTGCCGCTGGTATTCGGCGGCCAACAGGAAGCACGTCAACATAACCCCCCTGAAGATATCGTTTCCCTGCTGCTGCGACTGAACAGCGAAATTTCCCTGGCTCTGTTCGGCCAGCATCACTTCGAACCCTGGCTGCGTGAACATCCGGGCGTGGAGGGCGACGCACCGTTACCGGTTCCGGAAGGCTGGTGCATGGGTTATCTGGAAGGCGTCAACCTGTATCCGCTGGACTGGCGGCGCACCTTCTTTCACAACGAGGAAGCGCAACGGCTGCTGATTCCGGTCATGGCTTTTGGTTATATCGATCACGACAATCCGGACGAATCGCCCCGACCCCAGACCGATCAGGAACAACGCGAGTTGGCAGGCCTGCTGCCGGATGCTGTCAAAGGACTGTTCGCCTGGTGGCGGGAACAACAACCCACCCGGAATCAGCCCACCCAGGTAATCAACCGGGAGGCCAAGATCGGCCGTAATGCACCCTGTCCCTGCGGCAGCGGCAAAAAATATAAAAAATGCTGCGGCGCCATAAGCAACCAGGCGTCAAAATAATTCGACATCCTCCGGCGGCTGATCCGACTTATTATCCACCATCAACTGCAGCGCCACCTCGACGCTGGCGCCACGGAGGATGGCATCGAACATCGCCTGATCGGCCTGGATGGTATAGCGCGACTTGATCGAATCCTGCAGCCCCTTCCATTCGTACGGGTTGAACAACCGGCTTTGATCGCCAACCAGACCGCCCAAAGCCTTTAGGCTGTGCGCGGCATGTTCCAGGCGCTGGGTGAGCTTGTCGTAGAACTGAAAAGCGATGATCGCTGACTGGACCGAGGCCTGCACCGCTAGGATATTAGCCTGGATGGTGTCTTTCTCCGCGCCCGCCGGCAATTGTTTGGCCGCCTCGCCGATGCTGGCGGTACGCCCGGCCAGCGTGGTGAAACTATCCATCAGGCTGGCCACCGAGTCTTCGCCCTCGGTCATGGACAGTTTGATCTGCGCAATAGCGGCGTGCAGCATACGCACTGTTTCCCGCACCTGACTCCAGTCCAGGTCTGGGTTGAAAGCCGTCGAAGGGGCCTTACTATCCATGTCTGTCTCCACGAAATAGTTTCGATAGTCAGTTTGTCGGCCCGGAAGCTGGGCTCTTGAACAAGACAGCACTGTTGGACTGGCCTACAATGCGGCCTTCAACTTTTTTCGGACAGGCCATGAAATACAAAGACCTGCGCGACTTCCTGAGCCAACTGGAAAGCCGCGGTGAGCTGCGGCGAATTACTCAGGCGATCGACCCCCGCCTGGAAATGACCGAGATCTGCGACCGCGCATTGCGCGCCGGCGGTCCCGCAGTGTTGTTCGAAAACCCCCTGGGCTTCGATACCCCGGTACTGGGCAACCTGTTCGGCACCCCCCAACGGGTAGCACTGGGGATGGGTCAAGACTCGGTCGAAGCCCTGCGTGACGTGGGCCGGCTGCTGGCCTCGCTCAAAGAGCCCGAAGCACCCGCGGGCCTAAAGGACGCCTGGCGGAAACTGCCGCTGTTCAAAAAAGTTCTGGATATGGCACCCAAAACGCTGCGTTCGGCCTCCTGCCAGGAGGTGGTGCTGGAAGGGGAGGCCATCGATCTTGGCCAGCTGCCTATCCAGACCTGCTGGCCGGGCGATGCCAGCCCGCTCATCACCTGGGCCCTGGTCATCACCCAGGGGCCGCGCCAAAAACGCCACAATCTGGGCATCTACCGCCAGCAGGTGATCGGCCGTAACAAGGTCATTATGCGTTGGCTGGCGCACCGGGGCGGCGCCCAGGACTTCCGCGACTGGAAAAACGCCCACCCGGGTGAACCCTTTCCCGTGGCGGTCGCACTCGGCGCCGATCCCGCCACCATGCTCGGCGCGGTCACCCCGGTGCCCGACAGCCTGTCGGAATATGCCTTTGCCGGGCTGTTGCGCGGCTCGCGCACCGAACTGGTCAACTGCCTCACGCATGACCTGCAGGTGCCGGCCAGCGCCGAGTTCGTACTGGAGGGTTTTATCGATCCGGAAGAAGAGGCCGACGAGGGTCCGTTCGGCGATCACACCGGTTACTACAACGAAGTGGAGCGCTTTCCGGTGTTCACCATCGAACGCATCACCCACCGCCGCAATCCGATCTACCACAGCACCTATACCGGCCGCCCGCCGGATGAACCGGCGGTGCTGGGCGTGGCCCTGAACGAAGTGTTCGTACCCCTGTTACAGAAACAGTTTCCGGAGATCACGGATTTCTACCTGCCGCCGGAAGGCTGCTCCTACCGGCTGGCGGTGGTGAGCATGAAAAAACAGTACCCGGGTCATGCCAAGCGCGTGCTGCTGGGCGTCTGGTCCTTCCTGCGTCAGTTCATGTACACCAAATTCGTTATCGTCACCGACGACGACATCGATATCCGCGACTGGAAAGACGTGATCTGGGCCATGACCACGCGCATGGATCCGGTGCGTGACACCACTCTGATCGACAACACACCGATCGATTACCTGGATTTCGCCTCACCGGTCTCCGGGCTGGGCGGCAAAATCGGCTTCGACGCCACCAACAAATGGAAAGGGGAGACCGCTCGCGAATGGGGGCGGCCGATCGTCATGGATGCAGCGGTGAAACGTCGCATCGACGCCATCTGGGACGAACTGGGAATCTAGGCTCCCAGCTCCTCTCTCCTAGGAAGCATGACACAGCAGGCTGCAGTCGTTTTCCGCCGAAGCGGCCATCCGCTCCAGGCCATCCAGCACCTGCATGCTGGCCCGCTCCATTTTTTCCAGATGCTCCAGCGCCGTGACAATATTGCCGGAACCGAACTCTGACAGACAGTGGGTGCCGTGATGATGAACCTCCTTGTGCGGGTCCTCCATATCGGCATAGCCCGGTAAGGCCGAAAAACAGCCCTTGCCCTCACCCTGGTAATACCACTTGCCCAGCCGGCACTGGGTGTGATCGACAAAATCCGTGATCGATTTGTTGGATACACCCATGAGGATACGATAGATCTCAAACTTGTAGATCAGATGGTCGGTTTTGGCCAGCTCGACAAAACTGCGCAGCGCTCCGGCAGAGATAGCCCCTTCCATCCGCTGCGACAGCGACAGAATATCCCCCATACCGGAACTGGCCTGAGCGCCGACACTGCTCAGCTCACTGGAATCATCCGCCATCTGCCGCATCGTGCTCTGGGTATGCGCGGTCTCTTCCTGAATCTTGCCGACCTCGGCCTCAATCTCCTGGGTGGCTTTGTTGGTGCGGGTGGACAGGTTGCGCACCTCTTCGGCCACCACCGCAAAACCGCGGCCGTGCTCACCGGCCCGCGCCGCCTCGATGGCGGCATTCAGCGCCAACAGGTTGGTCTGGTCAGAAATCTCATTGATCAGACTGACGATGGTGCCAATGGCCTCGGCGCGCTGCCCGAGGCTTTCCACATGCCCGACCGCGTCATCCACACTGCCAACCACCTGCTGCAGATTGCTCACCAGACGGTCGGTGCCCTCGCGGGCATTGACCGACACCCGGGCGGCATCGATGGCGGTATCTTTTTCGGTGCGCAGATTGTCCGCCAGACTGGCCAGCGTCTGTTGCAGCTTGATCAGCGACTCGCCAAAGTAACGAAAATTCTGAAACACACCATTGGCCAGCTGGGACTGCATGGCGTGCCGGGACATCTCGTCTTCCGCCGCCTGACGGGCCGCCAGAGTCACAGCCAGTTCTGATTCTTTTGCAGCAAGTTGCTGTTCGAGTTCGGCAATACGGGCGTCTTTTGCTTCCAGCGCCTGCTTGTTGGCGAAAAATGTCAGAGCCATTGTTCCATCCTTTTTGTGATAGTTACCAGCTTCAGGTTAACGGAATCATCGATGTAAAACTTTACTCTTTTACTGTGATACTACCTTGTGAACAGTGCAACAAACCCACTTCCAGGCTGGCGTAGCGGAGCACGACGCCCAGTTCCTGCTGCATGCGGGTTATATCCAGTCGTTTGGATTCGTCCATGAAGCCCCGCATACCCTTGCTCAGGGCCGTGGCCGCCTCGGCACGGGATACGGTGGGCGGGCGTGGCAGACCGAACACCTCGGCGATGCGGTTGAAATAATCGGTCATGTTGGATGGCTGTCCGTCGGACACATGATAGGCGGCGCCCGGATGACCCTTTTCCATGGCCGCAAGGCAGGCGCTGACCAGGTCATCGACATGCATGCGGTTGGTGTAGGGCGAGTCCTCTTCGCGCAGCAGAGGCAACCCTTTTTTCAGCCGCGAAAGCGGCAGTTTGCCCGGCCCATAGATGCCCGGCACACGCAGGATCACCACCGGCACGCCGGTCTGCGCCATCCAGTCGAGGAGCGCCTGCTCGGCATCGGCCCGGCGCCGGCCGCGGTCGGTGCCGGGCTTGAGCGGCTGTTGCTCGGTGATCCATTGGCCCTGGCAGTCGCCATAGACCGCGCTGGTGCTGATATAGACAATCCGCCGCGGCAGGCGGGTGAGGTCGATGGCTGCCAGAAAACGCCGCAGGCGGCACTCTGAGCTGCCTTGCGGCGGGGGAGGCGCGAAGTAAAACAGCTCGGCCGCCCGCGTGGGCAACACTGGAACGCCCTCGTCCAGGTTAGCGGCCACGGCCTTGACACCCAGAGCTTCGAGCGCCCGGCAGGTCGCGGGGTTACGCGTCACCGCGGTGACCTGGACGCTATCGGGTAAATACCGCAGGAGGCGTGCACCCACATAGCCGCAACCCATAATTGACACAGGCTTCATCGGTTTATCTCGGTTCTGAAATCAGCGACAATCTTAGTAAGATCTGATTAAGTCGTCATCCCGGCGAAGGCCGGGATCCAGTTATTCGATTTTCCTGGATTCCCGCCTACGCGGGAATGACAATTGTAGACTTAATCAGAGTTTCCCTGACTCTGTCTACAGCGGTGAACGAAAAACCCATGAGCTATCGCGTCAAGGTTGAACCGAGCGGCCACGAATTCCCCGTCGCGGACCGGCAAACCCTGCTGGATGCCGCCCTGCAGCATGGCGTCAATCTGCCGTATGGCTGCCGGATCGGCAGTTGTGGCAGTTGTGAAGCGCGGTTGATAAGCGGTGAAATCGACTATGACGGGCCTTTGCCCATCGGCCTGGATGCCGCTTCGGCGGAGCAGGGCGCCGTGCTACTCTGCCAGGCCTTTGCCCGCTCGGATATCACCCTCGGCTCCCGGGAGCTGACGCGTTCCGAACAGATGGCGATCAAAAACCTGCCGGCCCGGGTCGTCGACATCCAGCGCCTCAATCATGACGTCGTACAGCTGACACTCAAAACCCCCGACAGCGACAGCCTGCAGTATCTTCCCGGCCAGTATCTGGAAATCCTGTTGCAGGACGGCCGCCGGCGTGCCTTTTCCATGGCCAATGCCCCGCGTAATGACGCCCTTATCGAGCTGCAGATCCGCGCCGTGCCCGGTGGCGAGTTCACCCAGTACGCGCTGAACGACCTGCAACCCAAGACCCTGTTATGCATTGAAGGACCGTTTGGTGATTTTTATCTGCGCGAGGACTCACCCCGGCCGGTGTTAATGATGGCGGGCGGCAGTGGCTTCGCCCCCGTCAAGGCGATGCTGGAACACGCTTTCGACATCGGCCTCGAGCGCCCCATCCATCTGTTATGGGGCGCCCGCACGCGGCCCGACCTGTACCTTGATCAGCTGCCCCGGCAATGGGCCGCACAACAACCCACGTTCCAGTACACCCCGGTATTGTCCAAACCACGCGAGGATGACGACTGGCAGGGTGAAACCGGTCTGGTGCTGGGCAGTCTGCTGCAACATTATCCGGAACCGGCCGGATACGATATCTACATGAGCGGCCCGCCGGCCATGATCGAGGCGGCCCGTACCGCGCTGGAAGGTCATGGCGTGCCGGCCGAGCAAATTTTCTTCGACAGTTTCGAATACGCCCGCGACCGTCAGGCCGGCTGAGCGGTGTCCGGCGCCGGCAGGCGTTCCAGCGATTCGCCGGTCGCCAGCATCATGCCGCACCGGAAACACTCCACCGCCCGCTCGTTATCATCCAGCTTTTCCATCAGATAACCGAGCAGCTGATAGCCTTCCACCGTGGGTTGCAGTGCAATGGCCTGTTCCAGAAAGCTGCGCGCCTTGCCCCAGAGCTGATTTTTCAGCGCGATCCGGCCCATGGCCTGCAACAGCACGGGATCCTGCTCATGTTCCCGCAGCCAGTCCTAACTGACCGACATCTGCAGCTGAGGATTTTCGGCTTCCAACCGGCCATAGAGGTCGACCAACCGGACATCCCAATGCTTGTGCAGAGCGGTCCGCACCAGGCGCTCGGCCTCGTGTTGAGCGCCGAACTCCGCCAGCCGCGAGGCGTAACAGCACACCAGACCGGTGTCCTGCTGGAACCCCCTGGGAACCTGGTCCCAGTGTAGCTTGAGGGTCTCGATGTCCGGCGCCTGTTGCAGCAGGGCTACATGCACCTGCGTTTCCAGACGGGCGAACTCGTCCAGATCGATCACATGCCGACGACGCAGTTCCGGCAGGAGTTCCCGCAACTGCTCCCAGTCGCCGAGCTGCTGGTAGAGCTTCATCAACAGTTTCAATACATAGGCATGGCGTGGCGCGATTGTGCGTAAATGGCCGAGCGTGGCCAGCGCCTGCTCCATCTGCCGGTGGGCCAGTTGCAGTTCCGCCTGGGTCAGTCCCACCGCCACATCGGCCTGCGGCATGGCCTCGTGGGCCAGACGCAGATACAGATCGCGCCGCTCGTGCGCACCCTGCTGCTGGGCGGCGCGAGCGGCGGCCAGATAGGTGATCAGCGGGTTGTCACTGTCCCGGGCACGCTTGATCAAATGCTTTTCGGCGGACGCCCAATCGCCCTCGGAAAGCTCGATAAGGCCGCGGTCCAGCAGTTTCCTGGCCCGCAATGCCCGGCGATGCTGATCCCAGGCATGCAGCTGACGCGGCGCCCGGAACAGGCCGGCGGCCAGCCGCAGCAGGCCGTAGCCGATCGCGAACAGTACCAGCAATGCCAGGATCATGAATGCCAGGGTGGTCTCATAGCCCTGATTGCCGTAACCGATCAGTACATAACCCGGGTCTTTCAGCAGCAGCAGAGTGACCAGCACCGTGCCGGTCAGCGTCAGCAGCGCCAGCAGGAAAAATCTCATGGGCCGCTATCCGTGGCGGGAGGCGCCTCATCGGTTTGGTTTGCCGTCGGTCCGGCACGGTCGGCGGGAAGAGGGTCGGGCGCCGTTACTGTGTCGCCCTGTTCATCGGTCGAAGTCGCGCCGGCGGGCGTGGTATCACCACGCAGCCGGATTTCTTCCCGCAGCGTTTGCAGAGATCCGGAAATATCCGGTAACTTCGGCTTGATGTCGATCCCGGCCAGACCTTGCACACTGTCGAGCAGTGCCCGGGTGGCGGCCTGGTCGGTATCGAAGTAATCGCTTAGCCATTTCCCGACAGATTCCAGGCTGCTGCGGTACGCGCCCGGCTGCTGTTCCAGCAAAGCGGCCCGGGCCGCTTCCAGTTGCAGACGCAGATTGGCGTAGAGAAAAAACCGTTCATCCGGCGGCAGCATCGGTCCCACCGGTTTATCCACCGGCTGCACCACAAAGACTTCCCGGAACAACCTCATCAACGCCGCGGGAATGTCACGCCAGGACTTGGGCCGCCAGTCTTCCCCGGCCTGTGCCGGTTCCCCGGGGTGGGCAGGCACATACTGCGAACCCTGCAGACGCAGCTCCTCCACACCTGACGCCAATTGCTGCAGTTGCAGGGACAGGCCACTGATATCCGGCATCTGCACGCCGCGCAGCGCCGCCACCTCGGCGGCGATCTCACGGCGTACCGGCAGATAGGCGGCTTTGCCCAAACTCAGCAGGCGCTGATCGGCAGCGGCCAGGGCCGCCAAAGCCGTATCCGGGTCGCGCTGTAACTGCAGGCGCTGATTGGCAATCTGCAACAGGTAGCCGACCTCTCCCAGCACCCAGTCGTCCTGGGAACGGCCCACCTGACTACGCAACAGTTCCAGTGTCTGTTCCAGACCGGATTGGGTGGACAACAGATCCTGCATCTTGCCACGCAGGCTATCCCGCTCGCGGCGCTCGGCGGCCAGTTCCGCCGCCAGCCGGTCATTGAAACTTTTCAGGCGCTGCTCCAGCACCTGGTTGCGGCTGTCGATCTGCCCCAGCACCGCCTGCTGCCACTGGGCCTGACGGGTGACTTCGTGCCAGATGAAATAACCGCCGACCAGCGCGCCGATCACCAACAGCAAGGCCAGCCCGGACAGCAGCAGCGGCGCGATTCCCGGACCCGGGCGGGCTGTCCGCCCTGGCGGAGTGGCCGCGTCTTCGTCCGGCGCCGGCAAAGTGGCATTGTCGGGATTATCATTCATGACCGGTGGTTCCTGCTCTGTCCTTTGTTGTCAGCATTCCAGCGTTCCAGCGCCTTAAAAACGGCCTCGTCTGTAGCATTATCGGCGACTGCCGGAACAACTTTGCAGCCCACCTGACGGATCGCCGCGGCGATCCGCTGACTGACAGCGATGACTGGCGTGCGGCACAATAATTCCCGCCCGGCAGCACCCAGCAGGGTGCGGAGATTGTCCCAGCCCTCCAGACTGGAAACCGTCACCACATCCACTCCACCCTGCCGCCACAAGGCCAGTAAATCGCCCGCATCGCTGGCCGGCAGCGCGCGCCGATAGACTTCACAATAATCCACTTCAGCGCCACGTTGTCGCAGTGTATCACGCAACCGTTCGCGACCGCCGACCCCGCGCACGATCAGGATGCGCTGGCCACTGAGCTCCCGGAAGGCCGGTACCTGCAGCAAAGCCTCGCTGGTATAGGGGCTTTCCGGCATCAGCGTCACCGGCAGTGAATGCGACTGCATCACCTCGGCGGTGCGCTTGCCCACGGCGGCCAGCCGCAACGATTCCGGCAGGGGCCGGGATGTCTGGTCACACAAACCCCGCACCGCATTGGCGCTGACAAAGATCAGCCAGTCATAGCGACCCAGGGCGGGAATCCGCGCCATGAGCGGCTGAATCTCCAGCACCGGAAAACGAATGGCCTGGCCGCCGGCGGCCCCGATCCAGGCACACAGGCGGCCGGCCTGGGCCGCCGGGCGGGTGACCAGCACCCCCAGACCGGCCAGCGGGGCGGCCTTCACGCGCCGCCGGTCTCCGCATACAAATCATTCAGAATGGCTTCCGCGCCTCGCGACAGCAGATCGTCGGCCAATACCGCGCCCAGCTCCAGCGCATCTTCCGGCCGGCCGCTGATCACACCCTGGACGATCTCGCTGCCATCCGGCCGCCCCACCAGCCCCCGCAACACCACCACCCCGTGATCCAGCTCGGCATAACCGGCGATCGGCACCTGACAGCCACCTTCCAGGGCGGCATTCAGCGCCCGCTCGGCACGGACCCGGATACTGGTCTGGTCATCGGCCAGCAGGTCGATCAAGGCCTTGACGCGGTCGTCATCGGCGCGACATTCGATACCGATGGCGCCCTGGGCAATGGCCGGCATAATCACCTCCGGCCCCAGTTCCTCGCGGATGCGCGGCTGAAAACCGAGCCGCTTCAGGCCGGCCGCGGCCAGGATGATGGCGTCGTAATCACCACGATCCAGCTTGTCCAGGCGGGTGTTGACGTTGCCGCGCAGATCGCGAATCTCCAGGTCGGGACGCCGGGCCTTGAGCTGACACTGACGGCGCAGGCTGGAGGTGCCGACAATCGCTCCCTCGGGCAGGGCATCCAGGCTCTCATGCTGATTGGATACCAAGGCGTCGCGGGGATCTTCGCGATTGAGAACGGCGCCGATCGCCAGGCCTTCGGGTAACTCGACTGGCATGTCTTTCATCGAGTGCACGGCAATATCGGCGCGGCCGTCGAACATGGCCTGCTCCAGTTCCTTGACGAACAGGCCCTTGCCGCCGACCTTGGCCAGCGGGCTGTCAAGGATCTTGTCGCCGCGGGTCGACATGGTCACCAGCTCGACCTCCAGCTCGGGGTTGAGCGCCTTGAGCGCGGCGCGCACATGTTCGGCCTGCCACAGCGCCAGCGCGCTTTTACGGGTTGCTATTCGAAGAGTAGGGTGTGACATGGAAAGCCAGTCCTGGAAACAAGTCAGGGGGCAGGAGGATAACGAGTCGGCCAAGCCCGTGGCAAGCGGATTCTGCCGGCACGAATCACTCAACTAAAGCACAATTCAACGAAAAATTCTCCCGAATTGGTAGTAAAGGGCAACACGATGACAGGACCCTCCACGGCATGCGTTACGGCGTGGGATTCCCCTGCAACCACAGTTGGCAAGGACAGTTCAAAATCAAAACCACCATCTTCAAGTCGGGCTTTGGCTCCACCTGCCATCATATTGGAGATTTCCCCCACCAGATCCCGGGCCATGTCATCAACTTCACCGATCTCCATTTTCAGCATTTTCTTGACGATCTCGACAATGACCGGTTTGGAGAAGCTGATAGCGATGGAACCCGTTGCCTGCGGACTGTTCATTGCAATCATGCCGGTTACCACACCGCGCGCCTGAACACCGGATTTCAGCGCAGGCTTACCCGGCGCCGGCTGCATATGCGCCATCGTCACCAGAATATCGACAATCGAATTCAATACCGGGTTTATAAATCGTGCATCCAAACAGATATTCCGCTCTGCGACAAAAACATTTGCGTACCTCAGAAATACCTTTCGGCATCCAAAAGAAAATATTTACCCTGAATCATCCCTGGCCGCACCAGTAAGTAACATCTTGACGGCCGCCAGATGACGGCGGCTGATCTCGAGCCGCTCCCCGACACCCGCCAACAGTACCACGGCCCGCCCCTCGGCATCCTTTTCCACGCCTCTGATAAACCGCCGGGCAACCAAGGCATTGCGATGGATGCGGAGAAAATCCATGGCAAATTCCTCTTCCAGCGATTTCAATGACTCCTCGATGAGATAGTCATCTTCCCCGGTCCGTACCGTGACATATTTGTGGTCGGCACGGAAAAAGCGGATATCCTTGACCGGCACCAGCTCCAGGTTGCCCCGCCGGCGAATACAGATCTGGCTGCGCCGCGGTTCCTGGTCGTCGACCTCCGGCAACTGAGCACGGGTAATGCGCTGGGCATTGACCAGCGCCACGGCCAGCTTTTCCGCCCGGATCGGCTTGAGCAGGTAACCCACGGCGCTGGTCTCAAAGGCCTCCAGGGCATGATCACTGTAAGCCGTGGTGAAAATGACCGCCGGTGGCTGTGACAGAGCGGCCAGATGACGCGCCGCTTCCAGCCCGTCCATGCCCGGCATGCGGATATCCAGCAGCAACACCTCCGGCTGTAACCGCTCCACCTGCAGCAAAGCCTGCCGGCCCTCGGCCGCTTCACCCACGACCCGCATATCCGGGATCGCCTCCACCAGCCGCACCAGCCGCTCCCGGGCCAGCGCCTCGTCATCGACAATCAAGACCTTCACGACTCCGGCGCCGGATTCAACAGCAGCCGCACCCGGTACTGGCCGTCCCGGGTTTCCTGCTCCAGACGCGAGCCGGCGCCGAACGCCAGTTGCAGGCGTTCCCGGATATTGTTCAGGGCCATCTGGTTACCCTGGTGACGGGACTGATCACTTTGTGGGGACAGCGGGTTGCGCACTTCCAGACGCAAGCGGCCCAGATTGTAGGTTGCCAGGATTTCGATGGTGCCGCCCTGGGGATTGGGCTCAATACCATGGTAAACCGCATTCTCCAGCAAGGGCTGCAGAATCAGTGGTGGCACCGGGCTGTCCAACGGCAGGTTCTTGGTCTGCCACTCAACCTTCAACCGCCCGGACAGGCGCTGTTGTTCGATATGCAGATAACGCCGGGCGATGTCCAGCTCTTCGTCGAGACGGATCCGGGCCTGCACGTCCTGCATCGACATGAGGAACAATTCGGCCAGATCCTGCACCAGTTCTTCGGCCAGCGCCGGCCGGGTCGCGGTCAGCGCCGCGATGGTATTGAGGCTGTTGAACAGAAAATGGGGCCGGATACGCGCCGCCAGCGATTCGATCCGGGCGCGGGCTTCGGCCTTGACCTGTTCCTCCCACTGGTGGCGCACATAGAAATAGCGCAGTAGCAGCGCGCCGATGATCGCCGCCATGAGGAAGGTTCTGAGCAAAAAATCCGCTTTGCCGGCACCCGTTTCCCCGCCCATCATCTGCAGCAGCCGGAAGCTGATATCGCTGATCACCAGCTTCACTGACAGCATCACGATATAACTGAGGCCGGCTGCCACCAACGGTTCGTAGCGGGACAGCCGGCTTCGCAGCGCACACAACACCCCCAGTGAGCTCAGGGCGATCCACCGCACATACAGCGACACCAGACCCAGATGGTTCCAGCCTTCCTGGCCAAACGACCAGCGCGCCAGCATTAACAGAAACACCGCCAGCTGTGCCACCACGACCACGGCAAACAGCATGCGGATGGCACAGAAGTCCGGCAGAAAATTTCGCGACGCCTTGTCCATGCAGCGAGTTTCTCGGTTCAGTGGGCCAACTTCAAGAGAAATCCGCCCCAGAGCCCTCACACCGTTCGGGGACCGGGCCGGATTTCTTGTATACTCGCGCCCAGCAGAATCTCTTTGAGGCCCAACACGCATGTCCAGTTCAAATGATAAACTCTGGGGCGGGCGGTTCACCGAATCGACCGACGCCTTCGTCGAAGCCTTCACCGCCTCGGTCGAATTCGACCGGCGCCTGTACGCTTATGACATCCAGGGCTCCATCGCCCACGCCACCATGCTGGCCCGGGTCGGCGTACTGACCGTAGCGGAACGTGACGCCCTCATCGAGGGCCTCCAGGCCATCCAGGTCGAAATCGAAGCCGGCGACTTCGACTGGTCGGTGAGCCTGGAAGACGTGCACATGAATATCGAGGCGCGCCTGACCCAGCGCATCGGCGATGCCGGCAAGAAACTGCATACCGGCCGGTCGCGCAACGACCAGGTCGCCACCGACATGCGCCTCTACCTGCGCGACACAATCGATGCCTGCCTGGCCGAACTGCTACGTCTGCAGCGGGGCCTGCTGGATCTGGCGGACCGTGAGGCCGACACCATCATGCCCGGCTTCACCCATCTGCAGGTCGCCATGCCCATCACTTTCGGTCACCACCTGCTGGCCTGGTTCGAAATGCTGGAACGGGACCGCCAGCGGCTCGGCGACTGTCGCCGGCGGGTCAACATCATGCCGCTGGGCGCCGCCGCCCTGGCCGGCACCACCTACCCGATCGACCGGGCTTACACGGCGCAACTGCTGGGTTTCGATGCGCCGGCCGAAAATTCTCTGGATGCGGTCAGTGACCGCGACTTTATTATCGAGTTCTGCGCCAGTGCCGCTCTGATCATGACGCATTTGTCACGTTGTTCGGAGGAATTGATTCTGTGGACCTCGGCACAGTTCGATTTCATCGATCTGCCGGACCGCTTCTGCACCGGCTCCAGCATCATGCCGCAGAAAAAGAATCCCGATGTGCCGGAACTGGTGCGCGGCAAGACCGGCCGGGTCAATGGCCACCTGATCGCCCTGCTGACCCTGATGAAGGCCCAGCCGCTGGCGTATAACAAGGATAATCAGGAAGACAAAGAACCGCTGTTCGACACCGTCGACACCCTGCAAGGCAGCCTGCGGGTGTTCGCCGACATGATCCCGGCTCTGCAGCCGAAACAAGCCAACATGCGCCGGGCGGCGCTGGCCGGTTTCTCCACCGCCACCGACCTGGCGGATTACCTGGTGCGCAAGGGTGTGCCGTTCCGTGACGCCCACGAGATCGTCGGCAAGGCGGTGCATTGCGGCGTGGAAACCGGCAAAGACCTGTCCGAACTGCCGCTGGCGGCGCTACAGAGTTTTTCCGCGATCATCGACGCCGACGTCTTCGAGGTACTGACCCTGGAAGGCTCGGTCAATGCCCGGGATCACATCGGCGGCACTGCACCAAAACAGGTCAGGGAAGCCATTGCCCGGGCACGGGCGCGACTTGCCTGACACGGCGAGGTTTTATCCCTTCAACCCGCTTGGCCTCGGGCCTCACAGCTCAAGTTTTCGTACCAATAGATCGATAAGTCGTGGTATGAATAAGGATTTACTGTCATAGAGAGTCAGTAGAGAGCGCGTGATTCAGAGCCAGGACATTCCCAACGAGGTAAAAACCAGCATGGACGGTCTTCGAGTAGGCATGTATGTCACTCGTCTGGACCGTCCCTGGCTGGAAACGCCGTTCCCGCTGCAGGGTGTCAAGATCAAGTCCGCCGAAGATATCGACCTGCTGCGTCGTTATGCCAATTATGTCTACGTGGACATTGAACGGGGACATGCTCCCGAGAACCGCTTCTGGATTCTCGAGGGCCAACTGGCTTTACAGGATGAGGTACCGGCACCAGTCCAACCGCAATTCCGGGAAACCACCAACGAGTACACCAAACTCAAAAAATGCTTTTACCGGATTTCGACCACCGTGGAACAAGAGATGGACTCGGCCAGACAGATTACCGGCCAGCTCGACAACAATATTAAACGCCTGTATGGCGATCTGGAAAAGGGCCACCATCTCGACATCAGCCTGGTCAAGGAGGGCGTAGCCGCGCTGGTCGACAGTGTCACCCGCAACCCCTCGGCCTTTTCGCTGCTGATGCAGATGCAGAAATCCGATGAATATACCTACAATCACTCCCTGGGTACTTCGGTATGGTGTGCGCAGTTCGGCCGCCACCTTGGCCTGGAAAAAGACGACATCCGCGAACTGGCCCTGGGTGGCATGCTGCTGGATGTCGGAAAAGTCCGCTTGCCGCAAACACTATTAAGCAAGAAAGAAGCCATCTCACCGGCAGAAGCCATGCAGATCCAGCAGCATGTCGACCATAGCCTGCGCATCCTGGCTCAGACCGGCGCCGTGTCTCCGCGGGTCATGAAAATGGTCGCCACCCATCATGAACGCGCCGATGGCAACGGCTACCCGGAAGGCTTACCCAATGACCAGATACCTATTTTTGGCCGGATCGCTGGCATCGTCGACAGTTATGATGCCATGACCAGCAAAAAACCCTACACCGAGCAAATTTATTCGCCGGTTGAGGCCATCGACGAACTCTATAAATGCCGTGGCAGCAGCTTTCAGGAAGAATTGGTTGAACAGTTCATTCAGACTATCGGAATTTACCCGACCGGTTCGCTGATTGAATTTGTCGACGGCTCAGTGGGCGTGGTGCTGGAAGTCAACGACCTGAAACGGTTGTTTCCAGTGGTGATGATTTTACTCGATGAGAAGAAAGTGCCGCTGGAGAATTTCTTGAAAATCGATCTCTCCCGGGAAGATTCCGAATATAAAATCAAAAACGCCTTACCTTACGGCGCTTATGGCATCAAAATGGATGAGCTGTTCCTGTAAGAATCCGGCGCTCCGTAATTCAACAACCAGCTCTTGATCGTTTCGTTAGGCATGGGTTTGGCAAAATAAAACCCCTGTGCAATATCGCATCCGAGCTTTCTCAGAAGCTCGACGGTTTTCAGATCTTCCACCCCTTCAGCCACCACCTCCATGTCAAAGGCGTGTGCAAGATCGATAATCAGCTTCACGATGTTTCTGTTGGCTTTGTTGAGCACGATGTCCGCGACAAAAGATCTGTCGATTTTCAATTCATCCACCGGCAGGCACTCAAAATAAGACAATGAGGAGTAACCGGTTCCGAAATCATCAATTGAAATGGACATCCCCAGGTCTCTTAACTCCTGTAACGCTGAGAAACTTTTTTCCGGCTCCATTACCAGCGAACGTTCGATAATTTCAAGGCAGATATTCGTGCTGTCATTTTTCCACAGATTAACCGCATTATTCACTGAATCCTTGAAATCCGGCATCAAAATAAAGTCCGGCGGCACATTAATCGAGACAGTCAACGGCCCCCACTGATCAGTCCATTCCGCGCTTTGACGCAGTACTGTGTTCAATAACCAGTACGTCATCGGCTTGATGTGACCGGTACGCTCAGCGATTGGTATAAAATAATCGGGCGGTATCAGGCCTCTATGAGAATGCTGCCAGCGCAGCAGCGCCTCAGCGCCGACCACCCCGCCGGAGTCCAAAGATATTTTCGGCTGATAATGCACCAGCAGTTCACCGTTCTGTACGGCATCACCCATTGCCAGCTCGATATCAAAATCATCCGGTATGACATCTTCTTCCGGAGTACTGGAAACGCCTATTTTGCGATTGGCGATTTTTGCCTCATGCAAAACCGATTCACATTCCTTCATGAGGAACAGGTGATTGGAAGCATGCAGCGGACACACACTGATCCCTATCGTGCAATCCACCGTGATTTTTTTATCACCAAATTCAAAAGGCGATTGTAGATAGGCGACGATTTTATGCGCGGCAAGTTCCGCATGACCGGTATTCATCACCCCGTCGAGTATTACCGCATAGGTGTTGTCACCGATACGGGCGACATGATCCTGCTGTCGGCACACAGCCTTCAGCAGGACTGCGAATTTTCTGAGAATCTCATCACCCGCCTCGTATCCAAACACGCTGTTTATTCGGTGAAAACGGTTGATATCGACCACCAACAGGGCCATCTTTGTTTTGTAGTTGACTGACGCCTTGACCGCTTTCGCCAGTAATGACATAAAAGCTTTTCTGTTATAGAGATCGGTCAATTTATCAAGCGATGACATGGCTCTTCCAAACTTTTTTGCGTCCAGCAACAATTGCCTTATATTGTCCGTGCACCATTAAATTCTGATCTGTCCGATCACGTGACAAGCCATCCGGAGACAAGCCGGTCGCCGCTGCAAGCCAGCAACCACTGCACATCAAGTATCTGCTTGTTCAGCAAATGGATTAGCGGCAGCCCTTGGAACTTATTAAACTGGACGCTCATCACTGTTAAGTAAAAGGATCCATCATGACTGATGCTTCACTGGAACAGCTTCGCCAACGCCTGGCGGATTTTGCCCGCGTCCGCGATTGGGAAGGCTTTCATTCACCGAAAAACCTGGCCATGGCGCTGATCGCCGAGGCCGCCGAACTGGTCGAACACTTTCAATGGCTTAGTGAAGAACAAAGCCGCAACATCGGGCCCGATCAGCTGGCTGAAGTCCGCCTGGAAATGGCCGACATCCTGATCTATCTGATCCGCATCGCCGACCAGATGGACGTCGATCTGATCCGGGCGGTGGACGACAAGATCGCCATCAATGAAACCCGCTTTCCTGTCGAAAAAGATCTTGGACATCAATGCCGTGGCAAGGATTTCGAATAACCATCAAGTTCAAGATTGAGCCGCTTCAGCCGTTACAACCGATAACAGGCGAGGCCACGGTCCCAGCCTGTGCCGATAACAATCCAGGAGCCCAGGAGTAACGCCATGTTCGAGATACTGCAGCCTGCGCATTGCCGCAGACGGGCCGCGCAGTCGCCTGTTGAAAGCGGCGCCATGAGAGCGTCATGGCCACGGTAATCACCGAGCACCAACTATCACTGGAAATGGACGGCGTACAATTGCGTGCCGTCAAACGCCGGTTTGCGCTGATCAACAGTGACCGCCTCAAACGGGTTTCGCTGGCGCTACACGATCGGCAAAAGCAGTTTCTCGATATCCTGCCGCTCTTGTTCCACGTCAACCACCCGATGCTTCCCGGCTATCTGTCGAGCAAAACCCCGGCCGGCATCAGCGATTACAAGCCTTCCGAGCGCACTCTGAGCTCGGCGAAGAAGTTTGCCAAGAGCTTTACGTATTCACGGCGCATGGTCGGGGTTTGCGATATCTATGCGCTGTATCTGATGGGCTCCAGCGGAACCATCGCCTATTCGCGCAAAAGTGATTTTGATATCTGGCTGTGTATCCGCCCGGACCTCGATGAAGAACAACGCCATTCGCTGGCCCGCAAGGCCGAAGGCATCGAAACCTGGGCCGGCAGCATCGGCCTGGAAGTCCATTTTTTTCTGATGAACGACGAAGCCTTCCGCAAAGGTGAAGTGGCGAGCCTGTCCAACGAAAGCAGCGGCAGCGCGCAGCATCATCTGCTGCTCGATGAATTCTACCGCACCAGCCTGTTACTGGCCGGGCGCTACCCGATCTGGTGGCTGGTGCCGCCCGAGTATGAAACCGATTACGATCGCTACGTTGCCGAGTTGAAACGACGCCGTTTCGTCAATGAACATGAAACCGTGGATTTCGGCGGACTTGGGCACATGCCGGTGGAAGAATTTTTCGGCGCCGAACTCTGGCAAATTTACAAGGGGGTTTCCTCACCGTATAAATCGGTGCTGAAAATTCTGCTGATGGAAGCCTATGCCGGCGAATATCCCGATATCCGTATGCTCAGTGTACGCTTCAAGGATGCCGTCTATGACAACGACACCAATCTGGATGAGCTCGACCCCTATATCCAGATGGTTTTCCGCGTTGAGGAATATCTGCTGGAAAACGGTGAGCTGGACCGGCTGGAACTGGCGCGGCGCTGTTTCTATTTCAAGATCGGCGAAAAAATGAGCCGTCCCGACGGCCGTATGCTCAGTTGGCGGCGCGAACTGCTGCGCGAAATATTGGCCGAGTGGTCCTGGACCGAGGAACATCTGCGCATGCTGGATTCACGCGCTGAATGGAAGATCGAAAAAGTCCAGGAAGAACGCCAGCTGCTGGTTGCCGCGCTCAGTGACAGTTACCAGGCGCTATCCGCTTTTGCCCGGGAACATGCAGCCGAACAGGCTATTGACCCGGCGGAACTCAATCTGCTGGGCCGGCGTCTGTATGCCGCCTTCGAGCACAAGGCCGGTAAAGTGGATATCATCAATCCCGGCATCTCACAGGATTTACAGGAAGAACGCCTGTCATTGCATCAGCTGCGCGGCCAGGGCCAGGAAGGCTGGGTGATGTATCGGGGATTGGTGCGCAGCGGAGAAACGGCCGGCCTGCGTCCATTGAAGCGCACCCACAGCCTCTCCGAGATGCTGGCCTGGTGTCATTTCAACGGCATCACCAGCCACTATGGCTCAATGATCACCCTGCACCCGGAAGACTGCCCGATCAGCACCTGGGAACTGCGCTCCATCATGGATTGCCTGGAGGACAGTTTTCCGGAAGGCCGGCTGTCCGAACCGGACATGGAAGCCCTGGCGCAACCGGAACAGATCCGCCAGAACGCCTTGTTCATCAATCTTGGCGTCGACCCCATGGCCAAGCTGACCCGCGAAGGTATGCAACTGGTCAGCAACCGTACCGACGCCTTGAGTTATGGCGGCCGCTGGGAGAATCTGGCGATCAATTTCGAAATTATCAGCGTCACCTCGTGGCAGGAGGTCCTGACCAGCCGCTACAGCGGCCCGCATGCACTGCTGGATTGCCTGTGCGATTATCTGGCCTGGGCACCCATCGATACCGGTCGCAAACCGATGCCGATAACCGGCTTCAGCTTTTCCTACACCCGCAGCGGCCCCATCGCCAAGCGTGTCGAGGATGTGTTCCAGCAAACCATCGACTGGTTCTATACCAAACCTCATGCCGATCATTCCCGCTATGTCTTGCAGGTCGGGCACCGCTATTATGTCTTGCAGGCGGAAAACCAGGTTCCCCGTTATATCCATGTCAAAGGACAGGATGCCTTATTACAGCAGCTGGGGCTGCCTCAGGAGAACTTCAGCCCGGTCCATTTCGATGAAGCATCCCTGCATGACTCGCCCTTGCCGTTGATTTACCGGATCAATAAACCGGGCAAAATCCAGATGTTTTATCAGCCCAGCGGCAGCCAGGCCACGGTCTATGTGCTGGATGAACGCGGCTCGCTGTTCCATCAGATTGTTTCCTATCACGACGCTTTGACCCTGCTGACCCAGTTCCAGCGCTTTCTGGACAAGGTGGCGCAACGACGCGGGTTTCTTATCCGGGAAATGGGTCAGCAGGAGGATGTCAACGGCATCGAGTATTATCAGATCGTGCACCGGCCCGGTGGCCCCATGAAACTCGAACGGCAGAATCTGAGTCCGTTCAAGCAGTCCCGCACCTATTTCGGTGTCCAGGTCATCAGCGATATTCTGGAAAACCAGCAGACCGTATTCACCATGTATTGTAATGAACAGGAGTTCTCCACACTGGAACACGGCGATGAATTGTTTTCAGAAGTCGCCCGTTACGTCCTGAGCAAACGCGCTTCAGGCCAGACCTACCCGATTTACATCACCGACATAGACTTGGCGCGGGGCGTGTTGGGCGCCGATGCCAGCCAGGGTCTGCAGACCGGTCATTTCCTGAATTATAAAAAACGCATCGAGCAACGCCTGAACTCAGCATTGAGCAAGTTGTAACTTCACCAGAAAACTACTCCGCCAGCCGCACTTGTTCGAAGATGGCGCGCATATCGGTCGACCAGCGGGCGAATACCTTGTGCAGTGCCGGCTGTTCGTACATGTCAATCAACAACTCCGGATTGGCGGCCACCGCGATCGTTTCCTCGCCTTCGGCGAACAAAGCGATTTTCAGTGGCACATAAGGAATGATCTCCGCATAGTCAGCAGCGAGCTGCCGCAGTTCGTCAGGTTTGGCAAAAAACACCACCCGGTATTTATCGGTCTCGAAGCCGGAACGGGTCAGGCCGATATCGACCCGCTGGACACGTGATACGGTGTAGCCCTGGTTACGAATGGCGCCCTGCAAGGCCAACATGGTCTCGGCAAACGGCTGCCGGGAACGCACCATCAAAAGATTGTCCGCCCAGGCAACCGTCTGCATAAGCAGCAGCAGTAAAACCACCAACGTTCGCATCAGAAAGTGGCCTCCTCGAGAATTTCGACATACAGGTCATGCATGGTATTGCAGGACTTGTCCAGCTCATCATTGTTGAACAAGACACTCAGGCGTTTGGGGTTGACCGCATACACCTTGACGCCTTGATCGGTTTCCACCACCGTGACCCGGCAGGGCAGAAACAGGCCGACCCGGGGGTCAATCGCCAGCGCCTCATACAGAAAGTTGAAATTGCAGAAATAAACAATCACCTGGCGATGATTGACTTCATCTTCCGGATACAGCCCGTCTTCCAGGTATTGCTTGCGGATCAGGCGGAAATTTCTGCCCACCACAGCCTGCACTACTGCGTCCACGGTTTCTTCCAGCGAATTGGGGGAGTCGTAGACCAGCTCGGTCTCACCGGGACCTTCCCGGACCACCGCATCGGCCTGCGGCTGGAGACTGCGTAAATAGGCCACCACATCGTTCAGATCCGTTTCGCTCAGGCCCTGCTTGAGGAAAGACACCATGGGGGTGCCCTCGCGCCCTTTTTCCAGGGTCGCCCTGATCATCCGATCCATGGCACTGCCGAGAAACCCGCTGTTATTCAGCGCCGGCGCAATGATGGGCAGATCCCGCGGCCGGGACAGCGTGACGCCGGTGCCCTTGCCGCCGCGGCCATCGGCGCCATGGCAGGCCGCGCAATGCTCACCGAACAGCTGCCGGCCATGAGCGGCATCTCCCACCACCGGCGATGGATCGAAGGTCGGGCGCGGCCCGTCATACCAGCTGCGCAGATACTCGACGACACTGTCGATTTCCGCCGCGCTCAAATGCGAAAAAGCCGGCATCACCCGGCCCGTCCGGCCCAGGCGAATGGTTTGTCGCAGATAGTGGTCGGATACACTGGCCTGAAAACTTTTCAGGGACAGCGGCACGCCGACCCCGCCCTCGCCATGATCGCCATGACAGACGGCGCAGTTGCGCGCGAACAGCAGCGCACCCTCGCTGGCGGCAGACACATTGCCGGCCAGCATCATGAGCAGCAGCATTATCAGATTCCGTAACAACATAGGGCTATTATCCTGATCAGGCCGCAACCGGCAATATGATATATATCAAACCGGGACGCATCAGTGAAACCGGTCCTGCAGCCAGTCTTTGACATGCCCGATTTCCGCCGCGCACAGGCTGTGGCCCATACTATAGGTATGTTTTTCCACTGGATGGCCCTGTGATGCAAGCAGCCCGGCGGCCTGTTCCGCCAATACCGGCGGCACCACGCTATCCTCGTCGCCGTGACCGATAAACACCGGCAGATGCCGGTTGGCCGGCGTCTGTTCGGCGGCCAGCGCCTGGGGCAGCGCGACATAAGAGGACAGGCTGAGCACTCCCCCAAGGGCCAGCCCGAAACTGAGCGCCGCCTGGACGGCGATCACGCCCCCCTGGGAAAAGCCGGCCAGCACGATCCGCCGACCGTCGATACCCTGCGCCAGTTCCGCCCGGATCAGGTCCTGCACGGCGCTCACAGAGCGCCGGATTCCGGCTTCATCGATGCGGGCCAGGGTCATATCATAAATATCATACCAGGCCCGCATCACCATTCCGCCGTTCAAGGTCACCGGCTGCCGGGGGGCATGCGGCAGAATGACCCGTACGCCGCGCCCGGCCAGCTCCAGTTCCGGGACCAGTGGTTCGAAATCATGCCCGTCGGCGCCCAGGCCATGCAGCCAGATGACGCTGCCGCGGTGCGCTCCCGCCTCCGGCACCACGACCGGTGCCATATCCTGTTCGCTCATCGGCCCTCCAGTTTGTGCCCGTCGGCGTTTTTGCGTTATGGTCGCGATCCAGTTTCATACAAGTTTACAGGTTATCACGATGATATGGCGCACTCTCGGCCTGCTGGCCATTCTGCTGCTTTTGTCCGGCTGCGGCCAGAAAGGCCCGCTCTACCTGCCCAAGGAACCCGCCGCCCAAACCCAACCGGCAGATCACTGACCGATGGATCATTTTCACTGTCAGCAGGGCCGGCTGTATGCCGAGAAGGTACCGCTCGATGAGCTTGCCGGGACCTTCGGCACGCCCTGTTATGTCTACAGCCTCGCCACCCTGGAACAGCATTGGCAGGCTTTTGATCAGGCGCTCGGCGACCACCCGCACCTGATCTGTTATGCAGTCAAGGCCAATTCCAATCTGGCGGTACTCAATCTGCTGGCACGCCTGGGTTCCGGCTTCGATATCGTCTCCGGCGGCGAGCTGGAACGGGTGCTGGCCGCCGGCGGCGAGCCGTCCCGGGTGGTCTTTTCCGGCGTCGGCAAGACCCATGCGGAAATCGAACGGGCGCTCGAGGTTGGCATCCATTGTTTCAATATCGAATCCCTCGCGGAACTGCAGCGGGTGGAAAACGTCGCCGCCGCGCATGGCTGCCAGGCACCGGTCTCTTTGCGCGTCAATCCCGATGTCGATGCCGGCACCCACCCTTACATTTCCATCGGCCTCAAGGAAAACAAATTTGGCCTCGACGTGGAAGTTGCCGCGGCGACTTACCCCCGCATTGCCGCCAGCGCCCATCTGCTGGCCCGGGGCATCGATTGCCACATCGGCTCCCAACTGACCCAGATCGACCCTTTTGTCGACGCCCTGGAGCGGGTGCTGGCGCTGGTCGATCATCTGGAAAGCCAGGGTATCGGCCTGGCGCATCTGGATATCGGCGGTGGGCTGGGGATCCGCTACCGGGACGAACAGCCACCGCTGCCGGCCGATTATGTACAGCCCCTGCTGGAGCGGCTGGGCGACCGCAAACTGAGCATCCTCCTGGAGCCGGGCCGGGCCATTGCCGGCAATGCCGGAATTCTGCTGACCCGGGTCGAATACCTGAAAGACACGCCGGCCAAGCATTTCGCCATTGTCGATGCCGCCATGAACGACCTGCTCCGCCCGACGCTGTACAGCGCCTGGCAGGACATCGTGCCGGTCGTCCCCAGGGAAGGCGAAACCCGCTGCTATGACGTTGTCGGCCCGGTCTGCGAGACCGGCGACTTTCTCGGCAAGGACCGTGAACTGGTTCTGGCCGAGGGTGATCTAATGGCGGTGCGTTCGAGTGGCGCCTATGGTTTCACCATGAGCTCCAATTACAACAGCCGCCCGCGCGCCGCCGAAGTGATGGTGGATGGCGGTCAAACCCATCTGGTGCGGGAACGGGAAACCGTGCAGGACTTGTTCAGCCACGAACAGCTGCTGCCGTGAAACGCCGGCCCGAACCGGAGCTGATGGATCAACCGGCCCAGGCCCGCGCCTATGCCGAGGCCGACTTCAGCGAACCGCATGACGCGTTCGTCACTCAGTTCCGGGAACGGTTTCCCGGCCATCAGCCCCGCCGGGTACTGGATCTCGGCTGCGGCCCGGCCGACATCAGCTGCCGCTTCGCCCAGGCCTATCCGGACTGCCGGGTACTGGGCATCGATGGCGCCGCGGCAATGTTGGCGCTGGGGGAACAACGCCTGCAACAGGCGCGGTTGCAGCACCGGGTCAGCCTGCAGCTGCATCATCTGCCGGCGCCCGACCTCGCCACCCAAGGCCCTTTCGACACCATCATCTGTAACAGCCTGCTGCATCATCTGCTCGATCCGCTGACGCTGTGGCAAACCATCCGCCAGGCAGCAGCAGCAGACTGCGCCGTGCTGATCATGGATTTGCGGTGACCTGACAGTGAGCGCCAGGCGGCGGCACTGGTCCGGCTCCATGCCGGTGACGAAGCCGAATTACTGCAGCACGATTTTTACCATTCCCTGCTCGCCGCCTACCGGCCGCAGGAAGTGGCCGTGCAAATCCGGCACAGCGGCCTGCAACTGGCGGTGCACCCCATCACCGACCGGCACATGATCATGGTTGGCTTTGTCCGCCCAAGCCCGTAAGCTGACAACATGCAACTGCGGTTTACCAAGATGCACGGGCTCGGCAATGATTTCGTGGTGATCGACGCCATTCACCAGCCGGTCAAGCTCAGCGCGCAACAGATCCGGCAGATCGCCGACCGCCATTTCGGCGTCGGCTGTGATCAGCTGTTGCTGGTGGAGTCCCCGCAGTCCGCCACCGCTGATTTCCACTACCGCATTTTCAACGCCGATGGTGGCGAAGTCGAACAATGCGGTAATGGCGCGCGCTGTTTCGCCCGCTTTGTCCGTGATCAAGGCCTGACCGACAAAGACTGCATCCCGGTGGAAACCGCCGCCGGCCAGATCGAGCTGCGGATCATGGCCGATGGTCAGGTTCAGGTGGACATGGGGCAGCCCGTGCTGGAACCGGCCGCCATCCCCTTCCTTGGCGAATCCGCCCAGCCCGACTACCCGCTCGAGGTGGAGGGCCAAATCCTGACCATCGCCGCGGTTTCCCTGGGCAACCCGCATGCCGTGCTGCGCGTGGAAGACGTCAAACAGGCGCCGGTGGCCCGACTCGGCCCGGCCATCGGCGCGCATCCGCGTTTTCCCCAGGGCGTCAATGTCGGTTTCATGCAGGTCGTCGACCGCAGGCATATCCGGTTGCGCGTCTACGAGCGCGGCGCCGGGGAAACCCTGGCCTGCGGCAGCGGTGCCTGCGCCGCCGTCGTGGCCGGGCAGCGGTTGGGATGGCTGGACCAACAAGTCCGGGTCAGCCTGACCGGCGGCGATCTTATGATAAGCTGGCCGGGAGCCGGGGAGCATGTCATCATGACCGGGCCCGCAACCTCGGTTTTTGAAGGTACGTTATTGCTATGACATCGACCCTGGACTCCAGCCTCGAAGACAATGCCCTGTCCACCCGCCAGATCGCCGACCACCTGAGCCGTCACCCCGATTTTTTCAATGATTTTCCGGAGCTGACCCGGACCCTGCGGATTCCGCATGACCATGGCGTGGCAATTTCGCTGGCGGAAAAACAAATTCAGCTGTTGCGCGAACAGAACCGGCAATACAAGCAGAAACTGATGGAACTGGTGGATATCGGCCGGGATAATGACACCCTGCATTACAACCTGCATCGGCTGACCATGGCGCTGATGCGCGCCGATTCCCTCATGCCGGCCATCGATGCGCTGTTCCAGCAGTTGCAGGAAAATTTCCAGGTCAGCGCCGTGGCTCTCCGGCTCGCGGGACTACCGCTCGATTTTGCTGATCAGCGGGTGCTGGGTTATGATCGCCGCGAGCCGGAACTGGCTGCGTTCGACAAATTTTTTAGCGCGATCCGGCCGCGCTGCGGGTTTTTCAATGAAGCCCAGCTCGCTTATCTGTTTCAGGACCGGGCCGGACACATGCAATCGACCGCGCTGATCCCGTTGGGAGAGCAGGCCGAGCTGGGGCTACTGGCACTGGGCAGCGAAGATCCGCACAGCTATCACCCCGGCCACGAAACCCATTTTCTGAGCAACCTCGGCGATCTGGTGAGCTGCGCACTTGGCTGCCACCTGCCCGGGCATGTCAGCTAAAGGACTCTCCGCCGACGCCCGGCAGGCGCTGGGCGACTATCTCAATCACCTGCGGGGGAAAAACCTGTCACCCCTGACTATCCGTCATTACACCCGCGATCTGCACAGCCTGGCCGCCTTCCTCACCGGGCTCGGCATTTATGACTGGCACCGGGTCGACACCACCCATATTCGCGATTTCGCCACCCGGCAGCACCGCCAGGGGCTTGCCGGACGCAGCATCCAGCGGCAGCTGTCGGCGGCGTGGGGGCTGTTCCGCTTTCTGCTGCGGCACGCTCCCGACCGGCAGCGCTACCGCCACAACCCGGTGCAGGACGTGCGTGCCCCGAAAAGCCGCCGCCGGTTGCCGAAAGCTCCGGATGTCGACCAGACCGCCCGCCTGCTGGATGCGCCGCACACCACCCCATGCCGGGTCCGCGACCTGGCCATGTTTGAACTCCTGTATTCCTCCGGCCTGCGGCTGGCCGAACTGGTGGCGCTCGACCTGGCACAGATACCGCGCACCGACGGGCTCGTCACCGTGCTTGGCAAGGGCCGCAAACAGCGCATCGTACCGGTGGGCGACAAAGCGGCGCAGGCCCTGGCCGCCTGGCTCAGAATCCGTCCGCAATGGGTGAAAGATCCGGCGGAAAGCGCGCTGTTTCTCAGCCGACAGGGTACCAGGCTGGCGCCCCGCAGTGTGCAACAACGCCTGAAACAACTGGCCCGGCAGCAGGGTCTGGCCGCCGAGCTGCACCCCCATATGCTGCGCCACGCCTTTGCCAGCCATCTGCTGGAATCCAGCGGTGATCTGCGCGCCGTACAGGAACTGCTCGGCCACGCGGATATCAGCACCACCCAGATTTATACGCACCTGGATTTCCAGCATCTCGCCGACGTCTACGACCGGGCCCATCCACGCGCCAAAAAGCGCTCCTGAAGCCCTGAAGACTCAACGAATTCCCTTAGCTTTCAGCCTGCTTTGACCGGCCCCGATGGTGTACAATCGGTTCCCCTTGGCAACTGGAACAGCGAATAATCGTGGATCAATATCGAGGCACCACCATTCTGTCCGCCCGGCGTAACGGCCAGGTCGTAATCGGCGGTGACGGTCAGGTCACCCTGGGCAATACCGTTATGAAGGGGAATGCCCGCAAGGTCCGGCGTCTGCACAATAATCAGGTGCTGGCCGGCTTTGCCGGTGGGACCGCCGACGCCTTTACGCTGTTCGAACGCTTTGAAGCCAAGCTGGAACAACACCGGGGCAACCTGACCCGGGCGGCAGTGGAGCTGGCCAAAGACTGGCGCACCGATCGCATGCTGCGCCGCTTGGAAGCTCTGTTGGCCGTGGCCGATGGCACGGCGTCCCTGGTCATCACCGGTAACGGGGATGTGATCGAGCCGGAAGACAACCTGATCGCCATCGGTTCCGGCGGCCCGTTCGCACAGTCGGCGGCCCGCGCCCTGCTCGACAATACCGAGCTGGATGCCCGCGAGATCGTGGAAAAAGGCCTGCATATCGCGGCCGATATCTGCATTTACACCAACCACAACCTCACTATTGAAACCCTGCAGTACGAGGGATAAAACCTTATGTCAGCCATGACACCCCGGGAAATCGTCCAGGAACTGGATAAACACATCGTCGGTCAGGCCGCCGCCAAACGCGCGGTGGCCATTGCGTTGCGTAATCGCTGGCGGCGCATGCAGGTCGATGAACATCTACGCAACGAAATCACCCCCAAAAACATCCTGATGATCGGCCCGACCGGCGTTGGCAAAACTGAAATCGCCCGCCGTCTGGCGCGGCTGGCCAAGGCGCCTTTTCTCAAGGTGGAAGCCACAAAATTCACTGAAGTCGGTTATGTCGGTCGCGAAGTTGATTCTATTATCCGCGATCTTGCCGATATCTCCGTCAAAATGACCCGCGAAGGCGCTATGGAAAAAGTCCGTCACCAGGCGGCGGACGCCGCCGAGGAGCGGGTGCTGGACGCCCTGCTGCCCCAACCCAAGTCCCAGGTCGGTTTTTTTGCCGAGGAGGAACCGGCCCAGACTCCCGGCAGTGATTCCGACACCCGCCAGAAATTGCGCAAAATGTTCCGCGAGGGGCGTCTGGACGAACGGGAAATCGAGGTCGACGTGAGCGCCCCGCAACTCGGCGTGGAGATCATGGCGCCACCGGGCATGGAAGAAATGACCAGCCAGCTGCAGAGCATGTTCCAGAATTTCGGCGGCAACCGCAGTAAAAAACGCACACTCAGGGTTCCCGAGGCCTTCAAACTGTTGTGCGATGAAGAAGCCGCCCGGCTGGTCAATGAAGAAGAACTGAAGGCCGAGGCGATTCGCAATGCCGAGCAAAACGGCATTGTGTTCATCGATGAAATCGACAAGGTCACGCAGCGCTCGGAGACCAGTGGGCCGGATGTCTCCCGCGAGGGGGTGCAGCGTGATCTGTTGCCCCTGGTTGAGGGAAGTACCGTCTCCACCAAGCATGGCATGGTCAAAACCGACCATATCCTGTTTATCGCTTCCGGCGCTTTTCACCTCTCCAAGCCCTCGGATCTGATCCCCGAACTGCAGGGCCGGCTGCCAATCCGGGTTGAGCTTGATGCCCTGAATGCTGCAGATTTCGTCCGCATCCTCACCGAGCCCGATGCCTCGCTGACCGAGCAATACAGCGCCCTGATGCACACCGAAGGGCTGAGTCTGGAATTCACCTCCGAGGCGGTCGAGCGCATCGCCCATTTTGCTTTCGAAGTGAATGAACGCACCGAAAATATCGGCGCCCGGCGCCTGCATACCGTCATGGAACGGCTGCTGGAAGAAATCTCCTTCGACGCCGCCGACCGTTCCGGCACCACCCTGAGTATCGACGCGGACTATGTCGACAAACATCTCGACGAGCTGGCCGGTGATGAAGACCTGAGTCGCTACATCCTGTAACGAGGAACCCTAACATGAGCATCCATCCCACCGAAATCAACGTCCACACCCAATCGCGGACCCTGGAGATCGCCTTCGATGACGGCGAGCGCTACACCATGAGCGCCGAATACCTGCGCGTCAATTCGCCATCTGCCGAAGTCCAGGGGCACGGACCGGGCGAGGGCGTCCTGCAGGTCGGCAAGGAAGACGTGAATATCGAGAATGTGCAGCCGGTCGGCAGCTACGGTATCCAGATATTTTTTGACGACAATCATAATACCGGGATCTATGCCTGGGATACCCTGTACAATCTGGGCAAGAACCAGGAACAGATCTGGACGGATTACCTGAAAAAACTGGAAGCGGCAGGGCACAAGCGCCGCGATCCGTCGGAGGTCATTTGAACCAGTGAATCTGCCGGCTCGACAGGCGGGCGTCGGAGATCATTCAGGGGTGGGCGAACATCCCCTGACGGATCGCGCACCCGGAGCCTGTCTGTCCGGGACGCTGTAAATACGTCCTTGTACGCTCGGCGGCGACCGTCCATGGCCGCCGACGCCCGGGCAGACAGGCTCCGAACGCTGGAACTCGGGAGAGAAAATGACAGAAAAGACCACCCATTTCGGCTTCAAGGAAGTCCCGGTAGACGACAAGGTCAACCGGGTGCGCGAGGTGTTCGATTCCGTCGCCGGCAAATATGATGTCATGAACGATCTGATGTCGCTCGGCATCCATCGCCTGTGGAAACGCTACACCCTGGAACTCAGCGGCGTGCGGCGCGGCCAGCGGGTGCTGGACCTGGCCGGTGGCACCGGTGATCTGGCGGCCCGCTTTGCGCGCCTGGTGGGACCGGAAGGGCAGGTGGTACTGAGCGACATCAATGCCAGCATGCTGGCCGAAGGCCGGCGCCGACTGCTGGACGAAGGCAACGCCGGGAATGTCGAGTATGTGCTGGCCAACGCCGAATGCCTGCCGTTTCCCGATAACCATTTCGACTGTATCACCATGGCCTTCGGCCTGCGCAACGTCACCCACAAGGAAGCCGCGCTGGCTTCCATTTACCGGGTGCTGAAACCCGGCGGCAAAGCCCTGATCCTGGAATTCTCCCGCGCCACGCCCGCCATCAAGCCCTTGTACGATTTGTATTCCCTCAAGATCCTGCCACTGATGGGCAAACTGATCGCCAAGGATGCCGACAGTTACCGCTACCTGGCCGAATCCATCCGCATGCATCCCGACCAGGAAACCCTGAAACGCATGATGGAGACGGCCGGCTTCGAGGACTGCGACTACCAAAACCTCACCGGTGGCATCGTCGCGCTGCACCGGGGGTACAAATTCTAATGCCGACGCCACGGCGGGAGAGCAACCCATGAGTCCGGAAACCAGCGGGCTGCTGGGCGCCACGGTGGAAACGGCGCTCAATACCTGTCTGTCACTGGATCCGGAAACCGCCGCCGCCTTTCGTTCCCTCGCCGGCCGAGTGCTTGCCATCGAACTGGAAGGCATGAATATCCAGCTGTATTTTATACTCGGCCAGCCCATCCAGGTCATGCAGCACTATACCGGCGAGGTTGATACCACCTTCCAGGGAAGCCCGGCGGCACTGACCCGCATGGCGCTTGGCAAACGCCATGATGAATTGTTCAGCGGCAGCGTCAAGATCCACGGTAACACGGATATCGGCCACCGTTTCCAAGCCTTGCTGGAACAGCTCGATCTGGATTGGGAAGAACAGCTGGCGCACCTGATCGGCGATCAGCCGGCGCACCGGCTGGGCCGGCTGGCAACCCACACCGGCCAGTATTTCCGCCACGCCGGCGACACCCTGTCGCAGGACCTCAGTGAATACCTGCGCGAAGAAGCGCGTCTGCTGCCGAGTGCCATCGAAGTCGATAACTTCATACAGGATGTGGATGAACTGCGTGATGATAGGGAACGACTCGAGGCGCGCATCCGTCGACTGGAACAATCCTGAACAATGTTTCCTTTCCGTCAGTGGTGGCGTCTGTTCAACATCAACCGGATCCTGATTCGACACGGCCTGGATGAGGTGATTTTTGCCACTCACCTGTTCCGGCCGATCCGGTTTTTTCTTTACCTGTTTCCCTGGAACTGGTACCCGCACAAATATGCCAGCCGGGGGGAACGCATCCGCCGCGCCCTGGAAGATCTGGGTCCGATCTTCGTCAAGTTCGGCCAGATCCTGTCGACCCGTGGCGACCTGCTGCCGGACGATATCGCCCTGGAACTGGCCCGCCTGCAGGACCGCGTGCCGCCTTTCGATAGCCGGCTCGCCAAGACGATGATCGAAAAATCACTGCACGGTTCGGTTGACGAACTGTTTTCCAGCTTCGAAGACAAACCCCTGGCCTCGGCCTCCATCGCCCAGGTGCACAGCGCGACCTTACACAGCGGCGAAGACGTGGTGGTCAAAGTCGTGCGTCCGGGTATCGAGAAGGCCATCCGCCGGGATGTGGCCCTGATGGGCTATATCGCGCAGCTGGCGCAACGTTACTGGAAAGAAGGCCGGCGCCTGCGCCCGACGGAAGTCGTGAAAGAATTCGAGACGACGATTCT
>Ga0114931_10000466_pt1 | contig 48968 bp, 49 predicted proteins | sample 2SBtaG_FD_89579 | JGI IMG/M metagenome (GOLD analysis project Ga0114931, IMG submission 89579) | Deep subsurface microbial communities from Kolumbo volcano to uncover new lineages of life (NeLLi) - 2SBTROV14_V59a metaG | ecosystem: Environmental > Aquatic > Marine > Volcanic | place: Kolumbo... | reverse complement strand
TGTGCAAATCTTATCTTGAAAACCAAAAGAAATCTATGGCATCAAAATTAATCACCGTCTCACTTTGAGCCTTCCTGTAATTGGTTATAGAGAAATTTTCAAGGCATTACGAAAAAAGGGGTTCTATTCTACACGCCAGACAGGTAGTCATGTCATAATAGAGAATGGGAATGGTTTATGGACTTCCATACCTAAGAAAAAAGAACTTGGGAAAGGATTGATATTACAAATAATTTCTGATTGTGGATTAACAAAAAAAGAATTTCTAGAGTTACTATAATCTAAAATGATTTTTAGAATTTGATTCTGTTAATAATCAAATCTTACAAAAAAATAGTGATTAGTTGAGATATCAATTATTAATTTCAAATAATTTCGGAATAGATTCCTCGTATGGAGGCTTTACGACTCCTTTTTCTGTAATAATTCCTGAGATTAGTTCAGGCGGAGTCATGTCAAATGCAGGGTTTATGACAATGATATTATCAGGGGCAGTCTTTTTTTCACCAATACCAGTTACCTCAGATCCTTTTCGCATCTCAATAATAACATCTTCAGCTTTGGTTTCCAGATCAATTGTAGACAATGGAGCTGCAACATAAAATGGAATTCCATGCTGTTTTGCCATTGTAGCTACCTGATAAGTTCCAATTTTGTTAAAGACATGGCCAGTCTTTACAATTCTGTCAGCTCCCACTACTACTTTGTTTACCAATCCATTGGCCATTGAATATCCTACTGCAGTATCAGGAATCAAACTGACATCAAATCCATCATGTTTTAATTCAAATGCTGTTAGTCGTGAACCCTGTTGGATTGGTCTAGTCTCAGTAGCAATTACTTTGATATTTTTTCCACTCTCTCTTGTTGCTCTTATAACTCCAAGTGCAGTTCCGTATGCTACAGTAGCTAGAGCACCTGCATTACAATGAGTCATTATTGTATCATTATCATCAAAGAGAACAGAGCCATTCTTTCCCATAGTTTTGTTAATTTCAATATCATCATCTGCCATTTTTTTGGCTTCAGAAATTACTAGTTCTTTAATTTGCTCTACAGAATCTCCAGATTTTGCCACATTCATAATTTTTTCCAATCCCCAACCCAAATTCACTGCAGTAGGTCTTGTTTCAAATAGAATTTTTCTTGCCTTTTCTAAATTAGATATTAATTCATCTTTAGTAGTTGCATTACTTTGTAAAACTGCTAATGCCAATCCAAAAGCCCCTGAAACTCCAATTGCGGGAGCACCTCTTACAACAAGAGTTCTAATGGCATCTGCCACTTGATTAAAATGGTCATATTCCACAAAAACTAATTTGTTTGGAAGCTTTGTCTGATCAATCATTACAACCTTGTTGTCTTTCCATTCAACTGTCCTTAAAGAAGAATCAATCGCAGTATCATCCATGAATAATCTCAAAATCATGCTTTTTAAAAATCAATTGAAAAAATATGTTTTGTTAGAAAACTATCATGAATCTAAAAGAATAATCAGTTATCTAGAAACCAAAATAATATTATTCAAGATGTTAATCACATCCTAGATGAAAGATTACAGAAAATATACTAGTGTAAGTTATGGAAAAAAATAGATTGTCTAATCTGTCTTTTCTGGTATAAAGATAATGTTTAATCTAGGAATAAATAGAATTCAGGAATTGATATTGAAAAAATCGTTACACAACAGGTTTATGGCAGCATAAAATTGGATTGTCTTACTGGGCAATACTGAATTGTCCTGTCCAGAGCAGATTAGGAATAAATGATAAAATACTATATGTCTTCATATACAACTATGGAGCAGACATCTATTGCAGTTTCTAAAAAATCAAAAAAAGAATTAGGATATTCTTCAAAATTCAGATTAAGAGCGGGAATCAAGGGTTTACTAGATAATTAGTTTGATTATTCAGATATCAGAGAGATTATTAAAAAAACTTAGCTATATCTAGATAGATATTTTATTGTGATTATTCCTCAATTTAACAGAAATGTTAGATATTTCTACTTTGGAAAAATATGATTCTCAGCAAATGTACAAAATTTATGATAGATGGGCAGAGATTGCACGAGAATCTTTTGAGTCTGAACAAGATTCTGTTAATTTTGATGATATTAAACACATAGTGTTTGCAGGAATGGGTGGTTCTGGGGCTATTGGAGATATGTTTGCATCAATTTTATCAAAATCAAAAATTCATGTCAATATTGTAAAGGGATATCTTTTACCTCAAACAGTTAATTCAGATACACTAGTAATTGTTGCAAGTGTTTCAGGAAATACAGCTGAAACTTTGTCAGTGTTAGAATCTGCTAATGATCTTGGTTGTAAAATTATTGCATTTTCATCTGGAGGAAAGATGCAAGAATACTGTAAAAAAAATGAAATTGAACATAGAGTCATTCCTAAGTATCATTCCCCTAGAGCTTCCTTTACTTCATATTTGTATACTATATTCAAAGTGTTATACTCTACCTTTGAAATCAAACAGGATGATATTTTGGAATCCATAACAGAGTTAGAAAAGATCGGTAAAAAAATTAATTCCTCAAATCTAACTAATGAGAACCTTGCTCTCAGGTTAGCAGAATACATAACTGGAATTCCTGTGATTTACTATCCTTTTGGTCTACAAGCAGCTGCAATAAGATTCAAAAATTCTCTTCAAGAAAATTCTAAAATTCATGCTATGATTGAAAACATTGTTGAAACATGTCATAACGGTATTGTTTCTTGGGAAAGAACATCAAATGTACAACCTATTCTGATACAAGGAGCAGATGATTTTATTAAAACTAAAGAAAGATGGGAAATACTAAAAAAATATTTTGAAAAAAATAATATTAATTATTTCGAGATATCTTCTGTTAAAGGAAGTATTTTATCAAAAATTATCAATTTAATTTATATTCTTGATTATTCATCAATTTATTTTGCAGTAATGTCAAAAATAGATCCCACTCCTGTTAAATCCATAGAATTTGTGAAGTCTAAACTATAACTAGTTTTTTTGTAAAATATCAATTAGTTTATCTACAATTCTTTTTGACGAATTTCCATCCCATTTATACAAAAAATTTTTTATAAAATCTTGTCTTTTTTGTTCATATGATTCTAAAACTAATGATTTTTGAATAGAATTTATCAACATAGATGGTTTTTCACAGGAAACAGCCACTCCTTGTTCAACTAATTGATCTTCATAATCATGTTCAAAAAAATTACAAATTACAATTCTTTTTTGTGCTAAAAGCGCATAAGTTTCTGCAGAACTTGAAAAAGGGGAAGTTATTATCACGTCTATATCTTGTAGATATTCATCGATACTACCTTTTTGATAAACTGGTACTTTACTATCAATTTGTTTTATAATAGAGAAATAATCAGATTGAATTGAAGATGAAGGATGAATTTTTATAACTAGTTTCAAGTTGTCTTGTTCAGATATTTGTTTTACAATTTGTTTAATTGTAAAATCGCGTTGTTGAATTGTCCAATATCCATGTTCATAAGCTGTAGATGGCGCAAATAATATTCTAGGATTTTTTGTGTTTAATTCATAATTTTGATGTTTTTTAAAAAATGAATCATACATTGGATTCCCAGAAACAATCAAATTTGAATTTTTGAACCCATGCTCGATCATGTAATGTTTCATTTGTTCATTTTCTAAAAATTGTATTGTATTAGATGCAAAACGATTATCAGTTACGCCAGTTAAAACATATCTCCAAATTCCAAATAGAGTAAGAAAAATGTCATTTTTTAATGTAAATTGAGTTTTTATTAAAAATAAATATTTGTTTACAAAGAATCTACCTCTCCTAAAAAATTGTTTTTGGCTAACATTAGTATCAGTTGGAATTGAATTTTCAAAAAATCTTTTAAAACCTAGTAACATACTTCCCATGTTTTTTCTTTTAAACAATTTTGTATCAATGTTTGGGGTCATAAAAAATACTGGAATTTTACAATATTTTGCAGCTGATGAAAGTGCATAATCAATAAATGCCCAATCAGGCGATGCATAAATGAGATCTGGTTTTTCTTTCTTTATTACATCATATGCATCTTTATAATTATGAATATCAACAATAGATTCATCAACAGATGGATTATTTGTGGAAGAAATTTTTTCTGGCATATAAACAAGCCATGTTAAGTGTATTTTTGATCTAGTGTTCACATAATGTAGGAAATTTTGGAAAAAAATTGTTATGACATTTTTTGTATGCGGCATTACATGAATTGGAATTAAAATTCTAATCTCAGGCATGACGCAGTTTTATAATGATTAAATAAAAATTTAGAGGTTCTTTTAATCTATTCAATTATTTTGATAAAATATCATTAAAAGAATAAATACATAATTTTCAAAACAATCTTGTGGGACTGACAATAGTTAATTCAAATAACTTAAAGGAACGTGCAAGGAAAGTTGTTCCACATTTAACAGGTACTTTCAGTAGAGCTGCTCCTGCCTATGTTGAAGGTGTTTATCCAGTTTATGCAAAGTCTGGAATAGGTTCTCATTTTTTTGATGTTGATGGAAATGAATACATTGACTATTTCATGAGTTTGGGTCCAATTACATTAGGTCATAATTATGAACCAATGAATCAAGCAATAATAAATCAATTAAAAGAAGGAATATTATTTTCACTTCCACATCCATTAGAAGTTGAATTATCTGAAAAAATGAGTCAAATTATTCCTCATGCTAATATGGTCAAATTTGAAAAGTCTGGTTCAAATGCAGTTACAGGTGCAGTAAGAGCAGCACGTGCATATACTAATCGTGAAAAAATTGCATATTGTGGTTCAGGAGGAGTGTGGCATGATTGGCAAGCAGCAATGGTTAGTAGAGATTATGGAGTTCCAAAGTTTAATTCAGAATTAATAAAGATTTTTGATTACAATGATAGTGATGGGTTAGAGCAAATTTTTGAAAACAATAAAGATGAAATTGCTTCAGTTGTTTTAGAGCCAACAATTTATGAACAACCACATACTGAATTTCTAAAAAAAGTCAGGAAGTTATGTGATGAAAATAATTCAGTTTTGATTTTAGATGAAATTGTCACAGGTTTTAGATTTGATCTTGGAGGTGCTCAAAAATTTTTTGATATTAAAGGAGATTTGGTATGCTTTGGTAAAGGCATGGGAAACGGATTACCTATTTCTGCTATTACTGGTCCAACAGAATACATGAAAATTTTTGATAAATTATGGGTGTCATCAACAAACAACAGTGAAAATATTTCATTGGCAGGGACTCAAGCTGTTATAAATGAGATGGAGGAGAAAAAAACAATACCATATTGTTGGAATATAGGTAAGAAATTACTAGAAGGATGGAATAAAATAGTAACAAAGTTTGATTTGGATGCAAAGATGTATGGATATCCAGTGAGAATGCATCTACAATGTTTTGATTCAAATAAACAAGAATCATTAGAAATGAAATCACTTTTGTTACAAGAGATGGTAAAAAAAGGAATTTTTATGTCAGTTTTAGGTGGGAGTTTCATTTGTTATTCTCATTCAGATGATGATATTACTCATACTTTATCTTCCTTAGAAAATGTATGTGAATTTATTTCTAGAGTAAAAAATGATAATTATGAACAATTTTTGGAAGGAAATTTACCAAAAATTATTTGGTCAATGAAATCACATCAACTACAAAAATAAAAAAAATTAAGAAAGAGTTAGATAAACACAATTCTAATGATTTTTATGAAAACTAAATCTTGTTTATTGTGTCATAAATCAAAATTTTCTATCATTTCTAAACATGTTCGAGATTCAAAGAATCACAAAATTGTCCAATGTAAAAACTGTGAACATGTTCAACTATCATCCATACCTACTATGGAAGAAGAAAAAAAATTCTATGATGAAAATTTACAAGACAAAAATATTGGTGATGTCGGAAGTTTGAAAAGAGCATATAACAAAATGAAAGATGATACAATCAGGAGAGTAGAATTTGTTCAGAAATTTAATCCTAAAAGAGGAAGAATTTTAGAAATAGGTTCTGGTCATGTATTTTTTTTAGATCTGATGAAAAAAAAGACTACTATGAAATTATTGGAATAGAAATCTCAAAAGAAAAAAGAAACTTTGTTAAAAGTGTTACAAATGTAAAAATTTTAAATGTAAATATTAATGAGGAATGCCTGATATTGGAACTTTTGATACGATAGTCTTTTTTCATGTTTTAGAACACATTTCAAATCCTGAACTTTTTTTAAATAATTGTAAAAAATTGTTAAAACGTAATGGGTGTATTATTGCAGAAGTTCCTAATTATGATAATTTCCAGATTAGATTGAATAAATTCTATAGAGATTTTTATTGGCAACGAGCGCATTTGAGTTATTTTAATCCCAAATCTATTACAACTGTATTTAAAAAATCTGGATTAAAAAACAGGAAAATTATTGGTATACAACAATATAGTATTGAAAATATGGTTAGCTGGAAGTTAACTAGTAAACCACAACTAGATGAACCTACATATAATCTTCCAAAGCAATACAACTGGATAGAAACACACTATTAAAAAAAATAGAGAATGCTCTAACTTGTGATACAATAATATGTGTAGGAAAAAAACTTAAGTAAATTTATTTTATTGATTCATTAAATCTATGTTGATTTTCAAGAAATTCTTTTTGTCTATGAAAATTAATTTTAACTAAGTTTTTATTTTTATCAAGATAATCTAAAATTTCTTTTCCAGTTGCTAAAATATCTATATCTTGATACAATTTTCTAAAAAAATCTAAATCTTCTTCATAATCTAAAGTGAATCGTACATTTTCATTTTTCTCAAAATCTTGTAAGGTTATTAAATTACTGATCAGATTAGCTCTTTCAATAAATTTAGTAATTACATCTGTATTGGTTTCTTCAATTTTTGCTACAGAATACAATTTGTTTATTCCTTTTCTATTAATTGCATATGTAAAAAAACCTGTAACAATATCTTTTGGATGAGAAATCATATCAACTCTTTTTTCTTTTAATTCCGACATGGCTCTTTTCCCAATTTCATAATTGTATGATAAATCATCTCCATCAACTAAAAGTGCATTATCAATATCAAACTCATTAAAACATTCAAACCATCTTTTGATTTTATTTAATAGTGGACCTCGAAAAATTTTAACATCATTTTTCTTTGCTATTTCTTCAAAAATGTCATCTTCTTTTGAAATTGATGTGGCTAAGATTACTAAAAATCCTGTTTTTTTTGCTCTTTGAATAACAATATCTATTGCGCTAAAATACCCCTTTACTTTAGATATTGCTTTATTAGGTAAACGAGTAGAAGAATTTCTAACCGTTACTATCGCGGCTTCATTCATTTCAAGTTCTTCTTGATGGGTGTAATTTAGTATATTCTATATCATGATCAACCATTTTTTTGACCAATTCTTCAAAGCTTGTTTTTGGTTTCCAACCCAACTTTTCTCTAGCTTTAGATGCATCTCCAACAAGATCTTTAATATCAGTTGGTCTCATCAAATTTTTGTCAATTTCTACAAAATCATGCCAATCTCCCAACCCTGCATATTCTGATGCCAATGTTAGAAATTCTTCAATAGAATAAGATTTCCCTGTAGCTATAACATAATTTTCTGGATTTTTTTGTTGTAACATCATCCACATTGCTTCTACATAATCCCCTGCAAATCCCCAATCTCTTTTTGCATGAATATTTCCAAGTGAAATTTTTTCCAATTCTTTAAATTTTATTTTTGAAAGTCCCATCGTGATTTTTCTTGTTACAAATTCAAGTCCTCTAAGTGGAGATTCATGATTAAATAAAATTCCACAACAAGCAAAAATATTGTATGCCTCTTTATAGTGAATTGTCATGTGATGTCCAAAAACTTTTGCAATTCCATAAGGACTTCTTGGATTAAAAGGAGACTCTTCATTTTTGATTCCTGAATAATCTCCATACATTTCACTTGACGAAGCTTGATAAAATCTTGCGTCTGGAACATTTTCTCTTATTGCTTCTAAAACTCTCAAAACACCTAATCCCGTAATATCTGAAGTCAAAATTGGTTGTTGAAAAGATGCTCCAACAAATGATTGAGCAGCTAAATTGTATATTTCATCAGGTTCAGATTGTTTGATAGATGATTGAATTGAGCTATAATCTGTTAAATCAGATTTAATATCAGTAATTTGCTCAAAAATTTCCATCTCTTCTAGTCTTTCAAAACATTTGTGACTAGTTCGTCGAAAAGTACCAAATACATTGTATCCTTTTTTTAATAAAAAATCTGCTAGATAGGTACCATCCTGGCCAGTTAATCCAAAAATCAATGCATTTTTCAATTAATTATCAATCCCTCTTTAGTAATTTTCTGAAGAAATTCCATAAATCCCTTTCCCCCTTTTTCATGTCCTTTCCAAACCTCTATAGCAAATCCTTTTTCTGGATGATTATTTAAAACAGGAATTATTTTCTCGAATTCCATGCTTCCTTCTCCAAACTGTAATCCTTCACCATCTTCACCATCTGCGTCTGAAATATGAAAATGATCCACTTTATCTTGAATAATTTTTAATTGCTCAATGAGTGAAATTTGTTTTGTGTTACAATAAAGTTGTGCGTGACATAAATCATAACAAACTTTGAGTCCTAATTCATTACAATACTGAAGCATATCATTTGCATCAAGAAAAACATTGGAATGCCATCTTCCTCCAAAAAACCAGGCATGAGGAGGCATATTTTCCATCAAAAAATTTACTTTTTTAATATCTAATTTTTCAACTGCTTTTATCATCATAGATTTCATTTTTTTACTTGTTTCTGAGTTTATTTCGGTAAGAGAGTATCCCCCCGGATGAAGAATAATAGATGGGTCACCCTTAAAATTATCATTTAAAGCAATTGTTTTATCAATCGCTTTTTGAATTAATTCAATAGTTTTTTCCTGAGAATGAATTTGGTTAGTTTCTCCCAAACTTACAATATCCAAAAGCTTTCTATCAAAATATTCATAACAATGAACAATTAATCTCTGTTCAAAATTTCTATCTAATTCTAAATTAAGATCACTATCTGAAAAATGAAATTCAAGTATTTTTGGATTAAATTTCAACATATCATCTAAATCTTGTTTTCTAACTTTCATTCCAAGGATCATAAATCTTCATCCTGAATATATTGATCTTTTTGAATTTTTCTTTTTGATTTTTTACCCAAAATTTCATAGTAATATTGAGGTGACAAACCTTTTGCAGGCCCTTTCACACCTAAATTTTCCTCAGTAAATGTTTCTCCTTCATCAATATCTGAAATACAAACTATACTTTTAGCCAAAACTTCTTTTTGCAAGATTTCACCTCTTGTCATTTTTTTAATTGGCTTTCCTTTAGCTTTTTCTGATTCTCTAATGTATTTCACTAACATTTTAAATTCATCTGGTTCTAATGATGCTGCTTGATCTAATCCTTCCATGGTTTTATCAAGTGTAATATGTCGTTCAATAGTAACTGCCCCCATATTAGTAGCAGTTAAAGTACCAACAATCCCTGATTCATGTCCACTATATCCTATAGACACACCAAATTTTGAATACAGAGCAGGAATCAATTCAAGATTCAAAGTATCTATTGGTGCTGGATAAGTACTATTGCAATGCAATAAAATAAAATCTATCTTTCTTTCTTTCAAAAAGGAAACAGTTTTTTCAATTTCTTCTAATGAAGACATTCCAGATGAAATAATTAACGGTTTTTTTGTTTTAGATGCATATTGTAATAATGGTAAATTTGTCATATCTGCTGACGCAATTTTATATGCTGGTAAATTAAATTTTTCAAGGAAATCTATACTGGGTTTATCCCATGGTGTACAAAGAAACGTGATCTTTTTTTCTTTGCAATATTTTATCAATTCTTCATAATCAGAATCTCTTAATTCAACCTCATGTAAAACTTGAATTAATATCTCTAAGCCTTGACTCTCTATATTTGGATCTTCTAAAACATCATTTCTATACAAATCCTTCAATGAACGTTTTTGAAATTTTACCGCATTTGCACCTGCTTCAACTGCTACATCAACAAGTTTTTTAGCTAATTCAAGTTGTCCATTGTGATTAATCCCAATTTCTGCAATAATATAACAGGGTTGATTTGAACCTATAATGTCATTTTCGATCTGTATTGTATTTTCTTCCATTTGACACAATGAATCTAAACATTATTTTAAGTTGAGTTATTTTATTCTTGAAAAAAACCTTAAAAACATTGACCAAAGGGATATTTACATGAAAAATAAACTGCAAACTGTGATTATTCTAATTGTTGGTTTAGGTTCTATGGGTAAACGTAGAATAAGATGTATGAAAAAAATAGGATTTTCTAAAATTTTTGGTTTTGATCCTAGAAAAGATAGAAGAAAAGATGCTGAAAAATTATATAAAATTGAGACCGTTTCTTCATTATCTGATGGATTAGCCAAACATCCAAACTGTATGATAATTTCAACCCCTCCTGATCTTCACTACACTTATGCTTCAATAGCAATCAAAAATAACATTCATTTTTTTACAGAAGTAAATATTTCTTCGAAAGATATTTCTAGAATTATCAAAAAAATGCAACGTAAATCAATTGTTGGTGTTCCATCATCTACCATGTTATTTCATCCAATGATCAAAAAATTGGAAAAACTACTCAAGAATAAGCAGATTGGTAAAATTTTAACGGTATACTATCATTTCGGACATTATTTACCAAATTGGCATCCTTGGGAAGATTATAGAAAATTCTATGTGTCTAAAAAAGAAACTGGTGCAGCCAGAGAAATAGTTCCATTTGAATTAGTCTGGATGAAAAATTTATTTTCTGAAATCCTTTCAGTATATGGCAGTATACATAAACTCTCTAAACTTGAGGTAGATATTGATGATATTTATCAAGTTTTTATTGAATTTAAAAATAAAATTCAATGTACATTTATCATAGATGTTTTTACAGAACCTGCAATAAATGAAACAAAAATTATAGGAGAAAAAGGAGTTATTCTCTGTGATCATAATACAGGAATAATTAGAATTGGAAAAGGAAACAAATGGAAAGAAATTAAAACAAAAACAGAAAAAATGGCATCAGGATATAAAGGAAATACGCCATCTGATTCTACTTATGTAGAAGAGATGAAAGATTTTTTGAATACTATCCAGAAAAAATCACCTCCAAAACATACATTTTTCGATGAGTTAAAGATTTTACAAGTATTAGATGCCATAGAAAAAAGCAATAAAAAATCTAAAAAAATTATCATAACCCGTTAAAAGAAAAATATAGAATTTATAAAGGAATTAAAAATGTATGATAGAGTTAGTAACAATGAATTTAAAAAAAACTTATACTCATTATGAAAATGAAGCAAAAAATAAATCATTTTCTTCAAAATCTACAATGCAAGATCAATTTATCAGACAATTAGAGATAGGAAAAATATCTCAATTATTAAAAGAGGTTCTTGAAAATAATTCAGAAAAAATTATTGAAATTGGGTGTGGAAATGGACATACAATACAAAAATTATCAAAAAAGATTAAAGCTGAATTTGTGGGTATCGATGTCAATAAAGAAATGATAAAAATAGCTAAAAAAAATAGTAAAAAAAATACTTTCATGGTTGACGACATAATTAATACAAAAATTCCAAAAAATTCGTTTGACGTAGTTTTTACAGAAAGATGTTTAATTAATTTAGCTGATTGGAAAACACAGAAAAAAGCTTTGAAAAATATTTTTTCAATTTTGCGTTCTAAAGGAAAGTTTATCATGTTAGAAGCGTTCGATGATGGATTAATTGATCTTAATAAAGCAAGAAAATCTTTAGGTTTAGATAAAATAAATCCTGCATGGCACAATTATTATTTTAATAAAAAGAAACTAGAAAATTATGTAAAACCAATATTTCAGGATTATTTTTCAAATTCTTCAAAGATAAAATTTGATAATTTTTTAAGTTCTTATTATTTTGGAAGTCGAGTGTTATATCCATCATTAATACAAAATAAAACAAAATTAACCTATAATAATAAATTCATAGATTTTTTTAGTTTTATTCCTAGCTATGGGAATTATAGTCCTTTACAATGTTGTGTTTTAGAAAAAAATCAATAATGAATTTGTTTAGAAATTAGTTGATCATCAATTTTAATTTTTTGAAGATATGATACTATTTTTTCAGAAGCATGGCCATTTCCATATATTGAATTAGATTTTAGTTTACTATTTTTTTTGGTTTTAAGGATTTTTGTTATAGATTTTTTAATAGATATTTTATTAAAAAAATTAATGTGAGTTACGTTTTTTCCATGTTCTCTTCCTTCTTGTCTAATTCCCAAATTTATAACATCAATTGGAAAACAACTAGCCTCGATCATTCCAGCACTAGAATTCCCTAGTAAAACTCCAGTATTTTTTAATAATCCCAAAAAATCATTTCTAGGCAGATTTTTGTAAAAATGAATAAATGAATAAATTTTTGAATATCTTGTCAGTTCATTAAAAATAATTTTATTTCCAGCATCTGAATTAGGTGCAATAGCAATAGTAGTTTTATGTAATTCTACAATAGCATCTAAAATATTTTTAATTTGTTTACCAATCAATTGTGTTTGTGTTGTTACAGGATGAAAAATGAGTATTATTTCATCTTTATTAAAATTTATGTTGTATTTCTTTTCTAGTTCTGTTTTCTTTGAAATATTATTTTGTTTTATTTCATCGATGTTAGGGGAACCAGTTAAAAAAACATATTTAGGGTTTTCACCCATTTTAATTACCCTGTATTTACTTTTCTTAGTTGCAACAAAATGAATATGAGATAATTTGGTAATTGCATGTCTATTATTTTCATCAATACCAGCTTTGGTTTTATCACCTCCATGAATATGTGCATTAGGGATATTCATGTGAGATGCAGCTAATGCAGAAGCAAGCATTTCATCTCTATCACCTAAAATCAAATTAATGTCAGGTTTGATTTCTTTGAATATGTTAGAGAATTTTGAAACAGCACAACCTAATTCAAAAGCAGTATGAAAAAGATCATCATTTTTTGGAATCATTGGGAATTTTTTATAAATTTTAAATCCATCATTTTTAATTTCATTTATTGTATATCCATGTTTTTTTGATAAATGCATACCGGTTACTAAAAGAATTAATTCTAAATTTTTGTTTGAATCAATAGAATAAAGTATTTGTCTTAAAAGACCATAATCTGCACGTGTTCCAGTAGTTACAGTAATTTTTCTTTTCAATAAATTAGGCTAATTTTTGAATAATAAATTCTTTAGAAATTAAAAATTAGAAGGGTTTTGTAGATAACAAACACTAAATTTTAGATAATTTTCATAGAAATCGTGCCAAATAGTCATTCTGGAGTATTTATAGTAGCAGAAATTGGTGTTAATTGGAACGGCGATTTTGGATTAGTCGAACAAATGATGAATATAGCTAAAAATGCAGGTTGTGATGCGGTTAAATTTCAAGCATTTAATGAGGAATTAATTAAAGAGCATCCTGAAAAAGAACGTCTACTGAAAACTTCCATTTCACAAGAAAATGTTAAAAAAATTGATGTTATTTCAAAAAGAGTTGGCATAGAATGGTTTTGCACACCTATGTTCCCAGAAGCAATAGAATTTTTAGAACCTTATGTTAAAAGATATAAAATTAGAGTGTTTGATGGGAGGCCACTTTTTGAAATTAAATGGACTGAATTATTAGAACAAGTTACAAAAACGGGAAAAGAGATTATTATTAGTTGTGAGAAAGATCCTAAACAAACAAAATTATATCAAAATGAAAAAATCAGATGGTTATATTGTGTTCCTAAATACCCATGTTCTTTAGAAGACTTAGATTTTTCAAGTATAGCAAATTTTAATGGATATTCAAATCATTGTCCAGATATAATAGCACCATTAGCTTCTGTCATATTAGGAGCAAGAATCATTGAGGTTCATATTACATTAGATAAATCAAAAGATTTTATCGATAATTCAGTTAGTTTTGAACCTAATGAACTTTTTGACATAGTTGAAAAAATTCGTAAGAGTGAGAGAATTATAAAAAAATAAAAATAGATCAGATGTAAAAAACAATATCAATAATTTGTTGGAGTTTCTAAAAATGATTCTAGTTCAATTTTTGCTGCACATACAGAACAATATTTTGACCATTTCTCATCATGTTTCCATTGATTTTGATGTGTTTGATCATATCGTTGATGTGCCATTTGAAGTATTCGCCTTAGATCTTTTTTGTACATAAATCGTTTCAATGAATATAGTTCAGGAATTGTAAAATATTGGCTAACAGTCGCTGTATATTGTGTAGCATCACCACATTCTTTCATGAATTTATCCAATGATTGTAATTTCCATTTTTGGATGATATTATTATCAACTTTGTAATTTCCATCTTTCAATAATTTTAAGCGATCATCATATTGTTCTAACAAGAAATCTTTATTATTATAAAATAAAGGGCTTCCAACATAAGGAGTACAAATAAACGGATCTACCTCAATGTTATGTTTTATCCAAAACATAACAGTTTCTAAAAGATCATCAATATTTTCATGAGGATTTCCAATCATAAAAGTGGCAATTGGGGTTAAAGTAGTATTCTTGATTGTTTCAACAGTTTTATCTAGATGTTGTTGTGTTTGACCCTTCTGAATATCTTCATTTAGTACTTTATTTGAAGCAGATTCAAATCCAAATGAAATATAATCACATCCTGCATCAACCATAGTTTGAACTATACTAGGTTTAGTAGCCACACTAGGTGCATCACCGAGAGTCCCCCACGCTATAGTTTCACTTAATCCTTCTTTTACATACAAGTTACAAAATTCTTGAGTCCATTTTAAATTACTAGTCATGTTTTCGTCAAGAATTGAAATGAAATCAACATTAAATTTTTCAACTAATAGTTTTACATTATTTACAGCATATTCAGGTGTAGGCCATCGCGCAGGAAGTTGAAATGTGTCATTTTCTTTATCTGAAATTCTAACCAGTTTTTCTCCTTTTCTTCTATCACCTTCACCATAGATATTTTGTAAATCAATTCTAGACATGCCATTATGTGAACAAAAAGTACATCCTCTAGGGCACCCTCTTTCCCAAACAACTGATGCTCTTTTTTTAGAATTAAAAGATCTTACAGAATGAGGCATAGATGAATATTTGAAATAAATATCGGTTTCAAGCAAATCATATGCAGGGTAAGGAATTGTGTTAAGATCTGGAATCAATGCCCGTGGTTCAGTAAATTTGTACTCATTGTTTTTATTAATGCAGATTCCTTTAACATTTTCAAAATCTGTTGAACCGGAATTTACTTGATCATATAATTCAGAGAATGTTTCTTCTCCTTCGCCGATGACAATGATATTAATTTCAGGAATTAGTTGAAAAATCTCTATTGGGTTATAGCTACTCCATCCACCTCCAGCAACAAGTAATGAATTAGGATTAGTTTTCCTTATCATTGGAATCAATTGTTTTATTCTGCTGTAAGTTGTAGTAAGTCCACCAATTCCAATAATATCCCATTTAGCAAGAGATAGTTCTTCTTGTATAATTTTTTCAGGTACTAAATTTCCACGGAAATTATCCCTTAAAGCATTTAGATCAAGAATTCCTACTTCAGCACCTTTATTCTCAGCAATTGCAGCTAGAATTCCAGCCCAAAAAGGAAAATGGTTTGGAGAATCATCTAGTCTAATTTCAGGAATTACAAATAATACCTTCATCTGCTTTAAGTGGTTTCTTTTAAAGTATTTAATTGATACTGGTTTTTTTGGATTTTCAAACGACAAATTAATGGATAGTAGATTATTTTGGATGTTCTTGAAGAAATTTTTCAAAACTCATACAGTTTATCCTGTCACCAAAAATACTACCTCCTCCTGTTGAATTAATAGTAGTTAACCGATCAGGAGACCGTGAAATGAATTCTTTCAAAGCATTACTATAATATTTGAATATTGGATCTAGGATACAAGTACAATCAAATTCAGGATTATAGATTTTTGGAAATAATTTTTTAAACATTTTATTATTTCTGTCTAAATTAATATCTAATTCATGACCACTCGAAATAATCTTATCCCAAGAATCATTTTCATTCCAACCATGATCTATTCCTATTAGACATATAGTGGAACATTTTAAAATTCGCCATCCAATAAACCAGGATGATGTTCCAGCATTACCTCCTGTTTGTATCGCAGGTAATCCATTGGTGTGATTTTTTGCTCTAACCATCAAGCCAGAAATTTGATTAAATGATTTTTTCCCCTCATGAAAATCAAACAAGCAATGCAACCAATGGATCTTAATTTTTGCTTCTCTTGCACGTTTTAATACTAAAGGACTTGTAACAGTACCAAAAATTCCATTTATTTTACTGCCATATTGATTTACAACTTCAGAATCATAAAAATTCATCATGTCATCTCCTGCATCAATTGTAACAACATAAAAATTTGGAAATTTTTCGGGGGTTATTCCAGCTTCTAAAGCAGGAATTAAAATACTATCACAACAAATTATAGATCCTCGATAATCACTATTTGCTAATTTCTCTAAATGATTATGTTTGTTAATAGATGGTCCACGCCCTAATACTATAGCAGATGTATCAAATGAATCATTTAAGTTATTATCAGAGGGAGTTAATTCTTTTGCAGAGTGCTCATTCCAAATATCTGGAAGATTTAATGAGAAATTTTTTATCCATGAATTATACCATTTTTCATAATTTGCTTTTTCCATTATTTTTTGAATATCATTTTGTGGTTGTTTAGATGAAATTAAAAAATTAAACCAATCATCCCAAGATTTTTTGTCAAATCCCATTTCAGTTTTTTTCTTTAGAATTTTTTCAAAAGTAGTATCATCAATTGAGAATTGATTATCAGACAATTTTGATATCCTATCTATACAATATAATGTAATCTTATAATTCTTCTAAACCCATTTCGTCATCCTTTTTGTCAGAACGAAATACCATAAATGAACCAGATGCTCCAGATTTTATTATAAAGTCTTCAAATTCATCTTTTGTAATTTCATCAGAATTCGATTTGACATTTGAATTTTTATCAATATCTGTTTTTTGTACTTTAAAATTGGTTTTCATGTAATAATTTTTTTGTTTCCATATTTAAAATTTAAATTTATTCGAAGAATTTTAAGAAAGATCAGTAACAATATTATGAAATTTACACATTTCAGGAATTTTTTTCCATGAATTCACTTATTGAATCACAAAGATAATTTAATTCATCTCGTTTTAATCCAGGATACATAGGAATAGTTAGAATACGTGATGATATAGATTGAGTATTATCTAGGCATAATTTTTCTTTTAGAATTTGTTTTTTGTAGAAATTAGTTTGATGAACAGGTTGAAAAAAGATTTTAGTCATAATTCGTTTTTTTGTGAGAAATTCTCTAAGTTCATTACGAAGTTTTGATGTTTTTAAGATAATTGAATAGAGTTGAAAAACATGATAAGTTCCAATATGTTCATTTGGAACTTTTAAGGCAGAAAATTTGCTAAGTTTTGATGACATAAAATGGGCATTTTTTCTTCTAAGTTTGATTAATTTATCCAATTTATGTAATTGAGAAATAGCTAATGCCGCAGTAATGCTAGACATTCTCCAATTATATCCTAATGAGATATAATTGGGATTATCAATTGATGAAAAATAGTTAGAGTTTTCACTTCTTCCGTGTGATCGAATTAATTTTAAACGTTCAAAATATTGTTTTGAATCAGTTACTATAGCTCCACCTTCTCCAGTGGTAAGAACTTTATTTCCTGCAAAGCTAAAAATCGCCATATCTCCAAACGTGCCAATCATTCTTTGGTTAACATAAGAACCTAAAGATTCAGCAGCATCTTCAATTAATAATAATTTTTTCCTTTTTGATAATTTAGAAATTTCTTCAATTTTACAGGGCAAGCCAGCATAGTGAACGGGTATGATAGCTTTAGTTCTTTTTATGATATTATTTTCAACATCATTTGGATTTAAACCGAGGTTATCTTTTTCAATGTCAACAAATTTGGGTTTTGCATTTACCATCAATGCAGAATTTGATGTAGCAATAAAAGTAAATGAAGGACTAATAATCTCATCATGTTTTGAAATTTTAGCCGCTTTTAATGCAGCATGTAATGCAGATGTGCCAGAATTAAAGGCTACACAGTATTTGGTACCAATATAATTTGCCAAAAGTTTTTCAAATTCAATAATTTCAGGTCCGATAGCCCAATCTCGACCTCTACGAATTACTTTGGTTACAGAATCAATATCTTCTTTATCAGTAAAAATTTTGTATAGAGGGATTTTCCATTTTAAATTCATTTTTTATTTCAGCTTAATCTCCTGTTTATTTTTATTGCTTTTTTCAATCGCATCTAATACTTGTAAAATTTTCAATTCTTCAATAAATGAATAAAAGTATTTTCTTCTATTTTTAACTGAATTAAGAAATGTCTTAATTTCATCTTCATATAGAGTTTCAGGAGGAGTACCACCACCATAACCTTTAGCAATATTTCCTAATTTCAATGGAACCTTTTTCACAGTTTTTCTTTTTAATATTTTTAATGTTCCATTATTAAAATCACATAAAATTGTACCATGTTCTCCAATAATTTTTGTTTCTCTAAATGATGGAATTGATATAACATCAACTGTTAATGTACAAGAAATATTATTTTTAAATTTCATCAATACTTGATAAACATCATCAATTTTTACATCAAGATTTGAAATTTTTTCAACATTTGCCATAACTGATCTTATTTCATTAAAAAGATATGTTAACCAAACTAATTCAACAGGTACCACCTCTCTAGCGCCACCTGTTATTTTTTTAGAAACAAAAAATTTTCTATAATCCTCCCACGGATGCCAATTTGGAAGATATTGGCCAGAGTGATGTTGAATAATCAATATTTTGCCTATTGTATCTTTTTGAAGTAATTTTTTTAGTTCTTTGACTAATGGATGAAAATGCATTGTAAATGAAGGAGAGCAAACAAGAGATGTTTTTCGTGTTAACTGAATAATTTTTTTAACATGTTCAGAAATCAGATTCACCTCTGTAAAAAAATCGATATTATTTTTTATGGCAATTCTAACATAGTTTAGGTGTTTATCAGGAGGAGTAGAAATGATCATGACATTCGGTTTGTGTTTTAAGGCATCTTTAATCGATGGTACTATCAATATAGGGAATTTCTTCTGAGTTTCAGTTCTTCTTAATTCAGTAACATCAAAACCAATTATATCTTTAAATCCTAATTTTATTAAATTTCGAATCCTTCTTTTACCCATAGAACCTAAGCCTACAATTAAAATTTTCAACGTTTTTTGTATTAGTGATTATTACATATCTCTTGTGGATGTATCAGATAGATTCTTGTTCCAGTGTTGGTCCCATTTTTTTTGTAGTTTAATCAATTCTTGAAGTATTTTAGGATTTTCTGATAAAAAATTTAAAATATCCTCTATATGAAAATTATTTCCAAATTCTTTAAAAATTTTCTTAGCTATTTTAAAATCAGTTTCATAGTCTAGAGACATACGAAGATCTTTAGGAAATGAGGTTTTTAATTTTACACGTATTTCGTGAATATTAAATAATTGTTTATTAAAAAAGAATCTTCCATAACCAGTTTCAGTATTTGTGGTATTTTTTAAGGAACAAATTTTTTGTAAAGTTGATGTTTTAAAACCTATAGGAGTAAATCCTACTGGAACACCAGTAATATGATAACAATCAGAGTTATATTTTTTAAATTCTGTTAGTATTTTTTCAATGTAATCTGGTTCAGAGTATATATCATCTCCATCAACTGCAATAATAAAATCAGTTTTAAATTTTTGTGCAGCTTTTAAAAATCGATCTAAAATATCTTTGCTAGAGCCACGAAAAAAAGCAAAATTCTTTTTTTCCAAAAATTCTATCAATTCATCATCTGATGAATGGTTAGTTGTACAAATAACAATATTCTCTATATTCTTAACTTTTTGTAATCGTTCAATCAAGTATTGAATCATAGATTTTCCATTAATTTTTTTTAGTGCTTTTTTAGGAAGTCTCTCACTTTTTAATCGGATAGGAATAAAAATAGAAGATACCATGTTCTTATCAGAAAAATCTTACTAATATTCTATTATAAATATAGAAAAAAAGAATTTCAACATAGGAATAGTTTTAACTAATCAATAATTCTGGTATAATGAAAAATGCTAGTTACAAAACAAAAGTTACTGAAAGAATTTAAGAACAAAAAAATTCTCATTACAGGTGGAACAGGTTCAATTGGTGTAGGATTAGCAAAGCAGTTAATTAAATTCAAACCCAAAACCATCAGAATATTATCTAATGATGAAAATTCTATTTTTGAAATGAAAAGAATCCTTGGTAAAAATCCAGTTTTTACTTTTATGATGGGTGATGTAAGAGACAGAACAAGATTAGATTTAGCTATTAAAAATATAGACATAGTTTTTCACACAGCAGCAATGAAACATATTGATATATGTGAACAAAATCCATTTGATGCTGTAAAAACCAATGTTATAGGAACTAGTAATGTTTTAGAAGCTTCATTAATTGAGAATGTTTCAAAATTTATCTTTATTAGTACTGATAAAGCTACAAATCCTTCTAGTACTTTAGGTGCTAGTAAATTATTAGCTGAAAGATTAACATTAGATGCAAGTTCATATCGTGGAGATGGAAAAACTGTTTTTTCAATTGTTAGATTTGGAAATGTGATTGGTTCAAGAGGTTCAGTATTTCAGATATTTTTGGAACAAATAAGAAAATCTCAACCTCTTACAATTACTGATTCAAGAATGACAAGATTTATCATGTCTATTTCTGAAGCAACTAATTTAATTTTAGAAGTAACACATCTAGCAAAAGATGCTGAAGTGTTCATTCTCAAAATGCCATCTGTAACAATTTCAGATTTAGCAAAGTGTATGATAAAAGTGTGTAAGGAAAAATTTCTTAGTAAGGAAAAAATCTCATCAATAAAAACTTCAAAGCTTAGAGAAGGTGAAAGATTTAATGAATTTTTAATCACAGATGAGGAAATTCCATTTTGCCAAGATATGGGTAAAATGTACAAAGTCACAAGAAAGATATCAAGTGTAAAAAAAGTTTCAAAAGTAGGTTTTAGTTCAGGTACAGCAACAAAAGTTTCTCAAAATAAGCTTAAAAAAATAATTTTAGAGTTATTAGAAGAATATAATTAAGCAAAACTCGAGTTTAGGTAATTCGAATAGAAATAATTTATGAAAATGAGAATTAAATTGTATGAAGTATTAAATTAGATTGAACTTTTTTTGAATTAATGGTTGATAAAATAGTTTTAGTTGAGGGTAAAGAAGATGTTGAAGATCTTAAAAAAGAAGTCAAAGATTCAGAAACTAAGATAATTAGTTTTGATTTTGAATCACATAAGTCACTTAAAAATTATGGATTAAAACATACATTTGTAGAAGAATATTTATCAAAAAATGACGAGGAATTATTAGATAAAAAAACAGTAGAATTAACAATAGGATGGTACCGGCATCCAGAAATTGAAAAATTATTAGAATTCAATAAAATAAATTTAGGTTCTCTTTTACAAATAGAAATTATTTGGTATTTTTTTCAATATCTAAAAAGAAGTTTAGGAATAAAAAGAATTATAGAAAAAGAAAACCCAGAAGAAATTTCTACATCTTTTTTAAGTGAATGTTCATTTCAAATTTGCAAAGATAAAAAAATTAAATTAATTGCAAAAAAATCTACAAAAAGTTCATCTTTATTTTTTGATTCTATCGAGATACCAATTAGAGTTAAAGGGAAGATCATTCCTTTAAAAATTTCTAGAAAGAATTTTTTGAAAGCAAGAAAAGTACTTGCTAGTGTTATTAATGTATTATATAATTTTAAACCTAAAATAAAAGAATTAGGAAATAATAAAGTAATTTTACTTTTAGATTTTAATCCAGTACAATATGAAAAACTTTTAAAGTTATTATCTAATTCTGAAAATAGTGTAATTTTATTAAATCAGAGAAGACCGGCTATTTGGAATTACAATAGTTTACAAATTTTAAAAGGATCTAAATGTAAAATTATAGAACTTAGTGATTTTGGAGATAGAGAGTTATTAAAAAAAATTGAAAAAGAGAAAGAGATACTAAATAAGCAATTAGAGAAATTATGGAATAAAGATGAAATATTTCAAAAAATCTTTTCTATTGATGATTATTCTTTTTGGCCTGTCATTAAAGAAAATTTTTCTAATTTAACAACTAATCGATTTATTGAAACTGTAGAAAGATTTTTCTTGTTAAACAAACTTTTTGACAAAATTGATATAGGATCTATTTTAGAATGGGCACATGTTGGACTAGAAGATAAATTGATTATATCTATAGCTAACGAAAGAAATATTCCCAATATGTTTTTGCAACATGGATTGTACATTCAAAATGGGAAATTTGAAAAATATTTGCCCATATTACCAATTTTGCCATCAGAGAAATCAAAACATATTGTATGGGGAAAAATAATGAAGGATCATATTCTTAATTATAATGTAAATCCGGATGACATTATAGAATTAGGTAGTCCTCGTCATGATAAATTTTTTAAAGAAAATAACAAATTACAAAAAACTAATACGATTTTACTAGCAGCTAATGGTTTATTTCATAATAATTGTAGTGGTTCAGATACAAGAGCATTCATAAAGATTGAGAGTTTTGCAAAAAAAATTATTGAAATTATGAAAAAATATCCAGAAAAAAAATTGATTGTTAAACTACATCCTGGAAAAGTATCATATGATATCAAACCATTAATTAAAGAGATTGATCCTTCGATTCAAATTTTCCAAAATGAGAATATTTTAGAATTGTTAAAAAAATGTGATTCAGTAATTTCATTAAATTATTCTACAATAGTGTTAGATGCAATGATTTTCAAAATTCCATCATTAGTAATTTTACCAGAGGAACAAAATTTTGAAAATGAAATAGCACTTAAAAATGGAGCTGTACTATATGTAAATGATATTAATAATATTGAATCATCTATGAATGAACTTTTGTTTGATGAGTTATCTCGAGATAATTTGATAAAAAAAGGAGAAGAATTTGTAAAAGATTACATTTCAAATAGAGGGAATGCATCTCAAAAACTAGTGGAAATTTTAAAAAAATATGACTAGTGAAAATAATAATAATCTAAATAAATTTACCAGCATAGTAGTTCTAAATTATAATGCAGGTAATCTGTTGTTAGATTGTATTGAATCTGTTTTCAAAACTAAAAATATAAAATTTGAAGTAATAGTTGTAGACAATATTTCTACAGATAATAGTCACAAAAAATGTAAAGAAAAGTTTCCACAAATTCGTCTTATTGAAAATAAAGAAAATCTAGGTTATTGTGAAGGAAATAATGTAGGAATTAGAAATGCTAAAGGGGAATTCATTGTTATTTTAAATCCAGATACTAAAGTTGAACCAGATTGGTTGGATGAACTATTTAATGCATATGAGTCGTTTGGGGATGGACTTTATCAGCCAAAAATTTTGGCATTTGAAGATAATTTGTTTGAGAGTGGAGGAAATATGTTACAAGTGTTTGGTTTTGGATATTCAAAAGGAAGAGGAATACCAGACAAAGGCCAATTTGATGAATCATGTGAAATAGGATATGCATCAGGTGCATGTCTTTTTACAAAAACAGAAATTATAAAAAAAATTGGACTTTTTGATCCGTTTATTTTCTTGTATCATGACGATCTAGATTTAGGGTGGAGGGCTACTCAGTTAGGAATTAAATCATTCTATGCTCCCAAATCTAAAATATATCACGCTGGAAGTTATAATTACAAATGGAGTGCTAAAAAATTCTACTGGTTAGAACGGAATAGACACTATTGTCTATTAACTCATTATTCAAAAAAGACATTTTACAAAATGTTACCAGCTATAATATTAGTAGAAATAATGATACTAATCTTTTATATTTCAAAAGGATTTGTAAAAATGAAATTTAAGGCTTACATAGATATTCTAAAAAATCTAAAGCACATAAAGAAAAAATATAAAGAAATAGAAAGTAAGAAGATAATTTCAGATTCAGAATTGATAAAAAGAATGCCAAATGACATATTTATTCCAGATCAATTTTCAAACAATTCATCTGCAAAAATTTTTAATAAAACTATATCAAATCTTAGTAAAATTGTTAAATATTTTATATAGTTTAAAAAACATCATAATCTCCAAAAACAAAAAACCAATTATCAAACTTTTTTAATTTTGCGTGTTTTATATCATCATTAAATGTATGAACAATAAAATGAAGGGAAACTGGTTTTAAAAATGATGAGGTACAAAAAATCCAGAACTACGTAATAATTTATTTTCTAATAATTCGTTCCTACAAGTTGCAATTGCTACAGAAACACCATTATCCCAAAAATTAGAAATTGCTTTATCAATAAGGCTTTTTAGTTGTGTATTAATCCTCAAAATTAGCATTTACCATATAATCAAGAATAACTCCAATTTTCTTTTTTCCAAGATGGTGAATCTTTGTAATTATATACCCAATCAATTCATGGTTTTTTTTAAGAGTATAGATCTGATATTTTCGTGTTGGATGATTTTTGTATCTCCAATTTAGAAATTCCTTCTTTCTACTATTCATTACGGACATACGTTTACTTGCTTTCTTAGCAAGATTTTCAAAAGAATCATCAAAATTATCATGAAAATGTTCTATATTGGATGTAGTATCTCTTTTTTTCCAAAAACTGTCAAATGGTTTTAAAATTTGTTTATAGGGAATCTAAAGTATTGAGAAAATCTTATTGGCTTTCAATAGTGGTAGATGAGTAATCTCAACTGAACCCTCGTTAATGAAGGCCTTAAATGAATTATCATTTGGAATTGCAAAAAGGGAGTGAATATCATTATACAGTGTGAATTCAGGCATTGATAAGAGAAGTTTTGAGAAGATTCTTTTTTGTCTATTATCTGGATGGACTTGAACGTTACAAGCAAGAGAAGATGTAATTATTTCACCATCAACAATTAATTTTAACGGGATTATTGTATTTGTTCCAATAATTTGATTATTTGAGTCATTACGTTCTAATAAGATTAATACCTTTCCATCAGGATTATCTCGATATTGCCAATCAAAATATGAGGGATTAAAAATTTCAACATCTCTAAATGTTTTTTTAGTTAGATTAAGTATTTCTTGCTTTTCAGCTTCAATGTCTTCTCATAATGATATTTTCATTACTTTGTTTTGGAGGTATATCATATCAACATTTGTGCAAATTTATATTCAAAGATTGTAATTATGTTGTTAAGTTATGAATTTACTAGGTATAGATTTTGAAGAATGGTTTCATCCTGAATTAATTCAAAAATATATCACAATAGAGAATCATGAATTTTCAGTTGTAAATGGTATTGATAAAATTTTAGAGTTACTTAGAACACATGACACATATGCTACATTCTTTATGGTAGGAGAGTTACTTGATGTAAAGCCTGAACTAATGGATAAAATTTTGAATGGAGGTCATGAGATTGCCTTTCATACAATGTATCATAATAGATTAGATGCTATGAAAAATAAACAAGAGTTTGTTGATGAATTAAAAAAGTTTGCCCAACTGACTTCAAATAAATCAAAAGGATTCAGAGCCCCATCATTTTCATTAAATTATTCATCAGCATGGACAATTGATGTATTAGTTGAAAATGGCCATCAATATGATAGTAGTATTATACCTGCAAAAACCAAATTATATGGAATGCCTAATGCTGAATTAAAACCCTACAAGATTACAAGCAAAGATTTTGAAAAGAATAGTCCAAATGGAAAATTAATCGAATTTCCTTTACTTACTAGAAAATTTTTTAATTTTTCAGTACCTGTTGCAGGATGATTTTTCATACTCTTGCTTCCTCTTAGATGGATTGAAAAAGCAATCAAAAGTAATGAAAACAAGAAAACCCCATCAGCATTTTACATACATTCATGGGAATTAACCCCAGAATATATGCGGAAAGTGCCACTATCAAAAAGCAATAATTTCATAACGTATCATAATTTGGAAAAAACAAGTGTAAGATTGGAAAAATTGTTAAAAAAATTTAAGTTTACATCTTTTGAGCGTTTTATTTTAGATAATAGTTATCTTTCTACACTCTAAGATCTTTATTCACAGCATAGATAGATCCCATTCCTTGTTCTAGGGGTTCCTTAATTACACTGAAAGAAATTTGTTCTAATTTTTTAATCATATTTTCCAACATTTTATGTTTTGAATCACTAAAATGATATTCAATGTAAATCTGTTTGATTTTCTTGAAATATTCATTTGGCAATGACTCTATGATCTCATATTCAGCACCTTCACAATCTAATTTAAGATAGTCACAAACGTCTAATTTGTTTGAGTCAAAAATATTTTGTAATGTCCTAGACTTAACTTGTATTGATTTTGATGTAGAGTTATAGATGCTATGTGCAGTATTATCAGGATTAATGTATAAAGTTACAGAATCATTACTATGTGAAACTACAAAATTATTTGGAAAAATATTCCTGATCTGGTTTTGTGATATATTGTCTTGTAATAATTCATAATTTTCTGTTGAAGGTTCATAGCTTAGAATCTTTCCATTTGTGCAAAACTTACTCGCATAAATGCTAAAGATTCCAATGTGAGCACCAATATCAATGACAACGTCATTTTTATCAATTTTGAATCCATGTTTATTGTATTCTTTTAGCAACCAAATTAAAGAAAAAGTATCTAGATCAGTAGAATTAGATCTTACTTTTATTTTTATTCCAGATTTTATGTTGAACCACACATATTTTTTTTTAATTAAACCAAAATACAACAGGGGAAAAACGTACCAATTATCCAAATTTTGTATAGCCTTGATTAGAATTTTTAATTTAAATGAAAAGTTTCCCATTACAGAGAATAAGCAAGAGATAGCAAATCTAAAGATTTCTATGATAATTATCATTTATTTTTGTATCAAATTGGAGGTGAGGGATTAAACTCAAATGATATAAGAAAAAGTAGATTTAGGCATAGATATGGAAGAAAAATTACTCATTGTAGGAATAGGTGGTCTAACAGGCTCCAAATTATTAGAGACTGCAAAGGATGATTTTGAAATATTTGGAAGTTATAATTTTAGAGATCCAAAATTATCTTTTGTAAAAAGTGTTAATTTGGATATTTCTAACACAAGTAAAATCGAAGAAACAATACAGAGAATAAAACCAGATGTAATAATCAATACAGCTGGAATAAATAATGTAGATTATTGTGAAAAGCATCCAGATGAAGCATTGAAAATCAATGTTCTAGCAATAGAAGAGCTTTGCAAAATTACAAAAAAGCAAAACATCAAGCTTGTTCAATTATCATCAGATTCAGTTTTTGATGGAAAAAAACAATTACCTTATGATGAGAATGACAATCCTAAACCAATTAATTATTATGGAAAGACTAAACTTGAAAGTGAAAATCTTGTTTTAGAAAATTCAGAGAATATTGTTGTTCGTGCAAGTGTTTTGTATGGATATCTATCGAGTAATCTTGCTAAATTAGAATCAAGTTCAAAAAAATCAATAAATTTTGGACAGTGGTTAATCAACAAATTAATTTTAAATGAAACAGTTCAAATAATTACTGATGAATACAGCTCTCCAATAATTGCAGACGATTTTGCACGATCAATTTTACATATCGTTAAACATGGTGGAAGTGGAGTTTTTCACTCTGCACCTAAATTACAAATTACAAGATATGATTTTAGCATGAAAATTGCAAAATCATTAGATTTACCATTTGAATTAATTAAGCCAATATCTAACAAGGAATTAGGAAGAGATGTTAATACTGGATTCAACAAGTGTTTGAATTCAGAAAAATTATCTAAAAATTTGAATTACACATTTTTAACATTAGATGAATCTCTAGATTTATTAAAAACTCAGTTTAGAGAAGGGAAATAATTAAGAAGTATTTTTCCACTTTTCCCAGTCATAATCATCAAAGTGATCGTTTTTCATTTCACTATCATTAGGTTTCCACGCAATATCTGCAAGTGCAAGCACTTTAGAAATATTGGAGGATAGATTCATGTGTGCAGAAGGAAAATTTTTTGGAACATGAACCATAATTGGATTTTCATCACTTGATAAGATCTCTACATATGTTCCATCTGGTTTTTTGATTACAAAAATTACTTTTCCATGAATACATGTAAAATAACTTTCACGTCTAGTATGTATGTGAGGACCTTTAATTTCTCCTGAATCAACTGAACTGACATATATCATCTTGGGATGATTTTTTATAATTTCATCCCAATCTCGCCAAATCACTGTTAAGCTTCCATTGACGTGATCATCATAGATATTTTTTGTCTCATATTTTTCCAGTTTTATTGAATAATCTTCAGACATAATATGAGTCTCAACATTGTTTAATAAAAAATATCGTATCTAAAAATACATACTTGCCAGAACAAAATGGAAGAATATTACATTATTTTATTAGTATGATAATTTTGATTAGTATCATGAAATTATTGATCACTGGAGGATTAGGATTTATTGGAAGTAACTTTATAACAAAAATTTTTGAAAATTATGAAAATTGGTCTGTGATTAATGTTGATGCTGAATTATATGGTTCAAATCACCAAAGCTTAAAAAAATTTGAAGATAATCCAAGATATTCATTTGTTAAGGGGAATATTACTGACCAGAAATTAATGGAGAAACTTGTTTCAGAATCAGATGTTGTTGTAAATTTTGCTGCAGAATCTCATGTGGATAGAAGTATATCAGATGCAAAACCATTCATAGATTCTAACATTTTAGGTGTATTTACTTTACTTGAGACGATTAAAAAAACGAAGAAAAAATTAATTCATATTTCTACAGATGAAGTGTATGGTAGTCTTCATGCTAGTAGTGCTAAAGAAGAAACTAGATTGAATCCATCTAGTCCATATGCCGCATCAAAAGCTTCAGCAGAGCTACTAATTCAATCATATGTTACAACCTACGGATGTGATACAATTATTACAAGATGTACAAATAATTATGGTCCTAAACAATTTCCGGAAAAATTAATTCCAAAAACAATCATTCTTGCGTTAAATGACAAAAAAATTCCAATTTATGGGACTGGAAAAAATATTAGGGATTGGATTTTTGTGGAAGATCATTGCGATGCAATAATGAATGTTTTGGTAAAAGGGAAATCAGGTGAATCATATAATATTTCTGCAGGAAATGAAATTGACAACATTACAATCATAAAAAAAATTCTTACAATTATCGGAAAACCATTAGAAAATATTGAATTTGTAGAAGATCGCCCTGGACATGATTTTAGATATAGTATGGACTCTACCAAAATACGAAATACTTTAGGATGGTCTCAAGGGGGAGGATTTGAAGATAGACTCAAAAAAACTATTGATTGGTATCTAGAAAATAAAGATTGGTGGAAAAATTTAGATCAAAAGATTTTAGATTCTGCTCCATGGAAATAACTTTTAATTAAAGATCTACAGGAATTGTGAATATGAAGGGGATTATTTTGCATGGTGGTCATGGAACACGATTAAGACCTTTGACTCACACAGGCCCAAAACAACTATTGCCAATAGCAAACAAACCGATGTCTGAATATTGTCTAAATGCATTAAAAAATGCCGGAGTTTCAGAAATTGCAATAATAATAGGTGGAGTTGCAGCAAATAAAGTACAAGAATATTATGGTGATGGAAAAAAGTTTGGAGTTAAAATCACATATGTTTCTCAAGATGAGCCACGTGGAATAGCTCACGCAATAAATATCTGTAAGGATTTTATAAAAAATGAAAAATTTATTGTCTTTTTAGGCGATAATATTATCAAAAAAAATATTTCTGACTATAGAAAAGAATTTGAAAAATCAGAATTTGTGGCATCTATTTTATTGTGTGAAGTAGACAATCCGAGTCAATTTGGAATTGCAGATTTGAATATAGATGGAAGTATCAAAAAAATTATGGAAAAACCAAAAGAACCACCAACAAATTTTGCAGTAACAGGAATTTACTTTCTAACACCAAAAATCTTTGATGTAATATCAAGACTTAAACCCTCATGGAGGAATGAATTAGAAATTACTGATGCATTGCAAATGCTGTTAGAAGAAGGTAATAAAATTGGGTATTACATGATTACGGATTATTGGAAAGATACTGGAACACCTAATGACATCATTCATGCAAATAAGGTAATTTTGGAAGATATGAAACCATACTTTAAAGGAATTAAGGAAGATGATGTAAAAATTGAAGGTAATTTGATGGTGGGGGAAAACTCGATAATAAAAGCTGGAACTAGAATTATAGGCCCCGTAATAATAGGTAAGAATTGCATCATTGGTCCAGATACTCTAATTGGTAAAAATACCAGTATTGGTGATGATTCAGAAATATCAAAATGCCAAATTGAAGATTCAATATTAATGAATGGTTGCAAAATAAGATCAGAAATAAAAATCAAAAATAGCATAATTGCTTTTAATTCCGAAATAAAGCAAAGTGATTCAGAAGAAAAAGTGTTCTTATTGGGTGAGGGCACAAAGATTTCATTATAGAATTAAACAGCGTTCCAGTATTAATTCAAATTACAAAAATACTCTAATGTATCTTTAATCCCATCTTCTAAACTAATTTTTGCTTTCCATCCCAAAGAACAAAGTTTGGAATTATCAACCAAAAAATTACCTACATCTACTTGTTTTGTATATTGAGGAGGATTAACATAGACTACAGGAGTGTTTGTTAATTTTTGAAGTATTTCTCCAAATTCATAAAACCATGTTTTAGTATTTGATGAAATCCAATACAAATTTCCGGGTTTTCCTTTTAACAATATACTTTTGATGGCACTAATAACATCGGAAACATAAATCAAATCACGGAAAAACTTTCCATTATTATAAATGGTTATTTCTATTCCTTTGAATGCTTTGTAAATTAGATGATTTATTGCATTTTTTGTTGTTAAATATTGTTCTCTTGGACCAAAAGAATTTGTTATTCTAAATATGATAGTATTCAATCCATGAACATCATGATATATTTTACAAAAATTTTCACTAGCTAAACGATTTGTTCCATAAATAGTTGTAGGAAAACAAGAAGTTCCTTCATTAATTGGAAATTGAATCGGTCTGCCAACTACAATAAAAGTACTTCCTAAAATAAATTTACACTGTAAATTATACTTACGAATTGTTTCAAGTATAGCTAATGTAGATTTTGCATTAACATCTACATCATAAAGTGGGTTTTCAAATGATTGTAAATGAGATGTTTGTCCAGCTAGATGAATAATTACATCAGGATTATGTTTAAGAATTATTTCCTCTAATTTAGTAAAATCTGTTATATCTAAATATTCAATTTTAATTTTAGATAATATCTGTTTTACATTATCCTTTTTTGATTCACTTTTAGAGATAACTATAACTTCATGATCATCTACTAAATTATCACATAAATGACTGCCAATGAACCCCATACCCCCAGTAATCATTATTTTCATATTCATTATTAAAAAAAGCATTCTATAAAGTTTAGATAAATTTCGAAAGTTTGTGGTATGAATTAACTTAAAAATACTTTAACTTTGATAGATTCTCCTAACAATTAATTTAAGATAAAGATTGCAGTTTATGAATAAATGGAAATAATTAACAAAAATCAAGATAAATCTAAAATTTTTCCTTCTCAAAAAGGATTAGTGAGCGTTATAATTCCTGTATATAATGGAGAGTCTCATTTAGAGGAATTAATCAAAAGTTTGATAAATCAAACACATAAAAAAATCGAAATCATCCCTGTTGATAATAATTCTACAGATAATTCAAAAAAAAAAATAGAGGCATTAAGTAAAGAAACTCCTCTCAGAATTTTTTCGAATAAAAAAAACGAAGGATATTGTGGAGGGTGTAACAAAGGAATAGAGAATGCATATGGAGAATTTCTATTATTCTTAAGCCAGGATCGAATTATGAATAGTGATTGGATTGAAAAAACTGTAATTGAAATGAATAATAATGAAAAAATAGGTTGTGTTATAGGTAAAGTAGTAAGAGAAGGTGCATCATCTCCTGAATATGGACATTCGTATGATGTGTATGGTGCTGTTCTGATAAATGGAACTACTGAAGAATCAAATGTTTTTTTTGGTGGTGGAACAGTTCTTATCAGAAAAAAAGTTTTAGATGAGATCGGTGGATTTGATCCAGAGTTTTTTATTTATCAAGAAGATGTAGATATTTGTTGGAGAATTAGATTATTGGGAAATCAAATAAAGATTGTTGAAAAAGCAATATGCCAAAATAAAGGTGGTGGAATTAGTGATACATTTTATGATTCAAATGAATATCAAATCAAATTTGATGTCGAGTTGGTTAATATGCCTCTTTACAAGTTTTACTATAGTCAAAAAAATAGAATTAGAACAATGTTGAAAAACTATTCAACAAAAAATGTTTGGAAACGAATTCCAATTTCAATGATGATAATTTTTTTACGAGGAATTTTTATGTCTGTAAAAAATAAAGATATATTATATTTTGTTGCAGTATTTCGTGGATTTTTTTGGAATCTAGCACATATTAAAAATACTATGAAAATTCGAAAAATAATTCAAAAGAATAGAATTATTGATGATAACGAAATTGAAAAATATATGATCAATCATTCTATAGAATTAGAAGTAGTTAAGAGAATAATTAGACAATTCATTAAAAGAAAAAACGAATTATGACAGAAAAAATAATTAAGATATAGTGAAGGTTATATATCACTAATTAAAGGAATCTTTGGTTTTGAAGATAGTTGTTGGAATTCCTGCATTTAATGAAGAGAAAAATATTGCAAAGATTATTGTGAAATTACAAGAAATGGCAGATGCAATAATTGTATGTAATGACGGATCAAATGATCTGACAAAAAAAATTTCTGAAAAAATGGGAGCAGATGTAATTAACCACTCAAAAAATTTGGGATATGGTGCTGCAATAAGAAGTATTTTTTTGAAAGCAGCTAAAATGGAACCAGATATACTTGTTACATTTGATGCTGATGGACAACATAAAGTTGAAGATATACAAAGCGTAATTCAACCAATTCTTAATAATGAGGCAGATATTGTAATTGGGTCTAGATTTTTAAAGAATGAAACTAATGAAAATGTTCCAAAATACAGAAAGATAGGAATTAAAGTAATTACTGGAATTACGGATTCTGTTACTGATCTGAAATTAACTGATGCACAAAGTGGATTTAGAGCATATAAAAAAAATGTTCTCAAAGATATTGTTCCGTCAGATAAAGGAATGGGGGTATCTACTGAGATTTTGATAAAGGCAAGTAAAAAAGAATTCAAAGTGAAAGAAGTGCCCATAGAAATATTGTATGAAGGTAACACTTCAACTCATCATCCAGTTTCACATGGTGCTTCTGTAATTTTTAGTACAATGAAATATGCATCCATTGAACACCCATTAAGATTTTATGGGATTTCAGGGTTAATTTTTTTAGTAATTGGATTGTTTTTTGTTGTTTGGACATTACAATCATTTTCAGAAACACGTCAAATTATTACTAATATTTCATTGATCGGTATAGGTAGTGTGATTTTAGGAACCATGTTATCAATGACTGCAATAATGCTTTATTCATTAGTGAGTGTAGTTAGAGAACGTAGTAATGAATAGATTTTGTTATTGCATAGTTTGATAACATTGCATAATGGAATAAAAGAGGTGAAAGAATATTAAAGAAGTTTTTAGTAAATTTAAAGATTTAGGCATAGTTGGATTAGGAAATATTACAGCATCATTAATTTCTGGAATTTTTTGGTTTTATTTTGCATCACTTTTAGGAGTTGAGCAATATGGAGAAGTTAGTTATTTTATTGCAATTGCAGGTATTGCATCAACAATTTCATTTCTTGGATTAGGAAATGCTGTAATAGTTTATACTGCAAAAGGTGAAAAAATTCAACCCCCAATTTTTGTTATTGGAATTGTTTCAAGTATTGTTTCAGTTATTGCAGTGTTTTTAATATTTTCTCAAATTGGTGTAAGTTTGTATGTTATGGGTTTCGTAATTTTTAATTTAGCAACTGCTTAAATATTGGGTAAAAAAAAATATAGAAGTTATTCAGTTTATCTTATTACACAAAAAATTTTGATGGTAGGATTTGCGTTATTTTTTTATTATTATATTGGATTAGAAGGAGTAATTTTAGGAATAAGCCTATCATTCTTTCCATATATAATTCGAATCTATAAATCATTCAAAAATAATAAAATTAATTTTTCTTTAGTTAGACCACGTATTGGATTTATAATCAACAGTTATGCTTTAGATCTTTCTAGAACATTTAGTGGATATACAGATAAATTAATTGTTGCACCATTGTTTGGTTTCGCAATTTTGGGAAATTATCAATTAGGAATTCAAATATTATCAATATTAGGAATTTTACCCGGAATAGTTTATCAATATATTTTACCACGAGATTCAAGTGGAGAATCAAATAAAAAGCTGAAAAAAATAACACTTACAATTTCAATTATTTTAGCAATTCTTGGATTTATTTTAGCACCCATAATTTTACCTGTGTTATTTCCAAAATTTATAGATGCAATTGAAGTAATTCAAATTGTCAGCATATCAGTGATACCTTCAACAATAAATCTAATCTATATTTCAAAGTTTTTGGGTAATGAATTAAGTAAAATTGTTTTAATTGGATCAGGGATATTTTTAGCAGTTCAAATAGTTTCAATTTTTGTTTTAGGTGAATCGATAGGAGTAAATGGAATAGCCATGGCACTAGTTTTAGGCGCATCTAGTGAAACAATGTTCTTGGTAAGTGTTAATAAATTAATTTACAAATTTAATGACTGATCTATCTGGCTGTGTAGAAACCATACCAAATTAACAACTTATCACGAATAATTCTGTACACATTATACACAATCATCCTGTAATACAATTCACGATTTTTAGTGGCAACTTTTCTTGATGTAACATTTTCTCCAAACATTTTCTTAATTACTGAAAATATTGTTTCAGTCTTGTTTCTCTGGTGGTATGATTTTTTGTCATATCCATTCCTTTTGAGTATCTTTCTGTGGTACCCACGAGTCTTGTATATTGGAATGTTTTGATTCCTTGGCGGGATGATACATACTTAAAGCATAGTTTAATTACTTTTTTTATACTTGATAGATTAAATGGGTGAAGAAAATAAATCCAATTCAATTTTAAAAAAAACAGTAAATATTTTTGATAAAAAATTAGATTTTTTCATAAATAATTATCTAGTTTCCCTTATCATCATAGGAGTTATAGGATTATCTATCAGACTATTTTATTTTCCATTTGATGTTCCTTTGATTTTGGATGCACTAAATGCTTATTTTTTTTATGCTACAGATATTAGTATTTTAGGACATTTACCTACAGATTTTACCATTGCTAATAATGGTTGGCCAGTTTTTTTATCATTTTTCTTTTCTATTTTTAGATTTGATAACGCATTTGATTATATGGTATTACAAAGGGGAATAACAATTTCACTTTCTATATTAACAATAATACCAGTATATTTTTTGTGTATGAGATTTTTTGATAAACCATACGCATTAGTAGGCGCGGCCATATTTGTCCTAGAGCCAAGAATAATTCAAAATTCCTTGTTAGGATTAACTGAGTCACTTTATATTTTGATGATATCTATTACATTATGTCTATTTTTTAGTTCAAACAGAAAAAGTACATATATTTCATTTGTAATAATAGCACTTGCCTCAATTGTTAGATCTGAAGGTTTGTTTGTATTTTTTCCTCTATTAATTATATTTTTTCTAAGAAACCGAAAAGAAAGAAATGTAATATTAAAAACAATATTTGCCACAGGAATATTTATTTTAGTCATACTCCCCATGGCAATTTTTAGAATTCAGGTCCAAGGTAATGATTTAATGACGAGTAGGATTGTAAGTGTAACTAATGAAGTCTTAACCTCAACACATGAAACTGGTTTTAATGAACATGTTATTTTAGCAATAGAAAACATCGTAAAGCTTTCGGGTTGGTCTTTAATACCTATATTCATATTTTTTATGCCAATAGGAATTTTCCTCATTTTAAAAAATCGAAATCATCAGGGAATCATGCTTATTTTAGTCATGATTTTTATGCTATTACCAATTTTTTATGCATTTTCAATTGCACAAGATACTCGTTACATATATCCATTATTTCCATTGTTTTGTGTATTTTCACTTTTTACGATAAAAAAGATTATAGGAAAAAAAGAAACTCACAATACTTTTTTGATTCTCATTATTGTTGGAATGTTATTTGCTTCTGTTAGTTTTCTAGAAATAAAAAAAATAGACTATAATGGTGAATCTGAATTATTTCAAATTTCTCGAGTTGTTGTTAGTAATGTAGAGGGTGTTAATCAAATTCCTAAAATTGAAAAGTACATCAGTGCTGCAGAAATAGCAAATAAATGGCCCATAAAATCTACACCGGGTAATTTAAGAGAAACTTATGAAGTAAAGCAATTTTCTTTAGGTGATATTAAAACACTTGAAGAATTCATAACAAAGTATAAAGATCAAAAATTAACTCATATTGCAGTTGATCAATATTCACAATCAATACTATCAGAAGTATACAATCATGAAGAAAAATTTCCCTATCTTGAGAAAATTTATGAGTCTAAAGAACATGGATTGAAATACAATCTTAAACTTTATAAAATAAATTATAGTAATTTTACTAAATACAATCTTTCTACAAACTAGAAATAACATTTATGACTAACTGTGAGAATATAAAGTAACATACTAATGAAAAATAAAATTAAAGTCGCTTTTATCTATAAGGGCTCTCATGTCTTCTTTTCTGGAAAACATTTTGATAGTACATACTATCATTTTTTTATGGATGCATTAAAAAGAAATCAAAGAATGGAAATAACATATTTTCCTGTAGAATCAATTTTTGATGTTACTAAATTAAATAATACATTTGATATCATTTTACTTTTTGGCAACCATAGTTGGGAAATTGTAGATGAATTGAAAGGTATTGACAAATTAGAATTACCAGTTGTTTCAAGGGTAGGAGATGCTCATAATGGATATCATGAAGCAAAAATAAATCATGAAAAATACAAAATAGATTATTATTTTGGTTTTATGCATAAGGATTATTTTTATAAATATTATCCAAAAGATTTCAAATACAAGACAATAATTTTTGGATTAGAACCATCATTGTATCAAAACATGACACCTTTCAATCAGAGAATAAAAGACAAGATATTAAATTCAGGTGCTGTTGGAAATCAAAAGATAATTTCAAAAGTTGTAGGCTCCATTTTAGATCGGGGATCAAATGCATATAAACACTATAAGTTAAGAGCTATGTGTAACAAACTACCTTATGTCGATTACACTCCAACACTTCAAAATGAATATGTTGGTGACAAATATCCATTACTTTTATCAAAATATGCATCAGCGATTGCTGCAACAACAACTTTTCCAACTATTAAATATTGGGAGATTCCCGCTGCTGGTTGTCTAACTTTTATGGAAATTACTGAACTAAATCAAGGAAAATATTTGGGCTACCGTGATGGTAAAACAGCAATTTTCATAAATAAAAATAATTACAAAGAAAAATTTGTCGAGTATTTAAGTGATTTAGATAATCCAAAATGGGAAGAAATATCTATTCAGGGGAGAAAATTTGCACTTGAAAATTTTAGTAACGATAAAGCAGTTGATATATTAGCTGATTTGATGGATAAAATTATAAAATAATCTGAAAATTTGTGTGAATATTTCATCAAGTAAAAAAAATAGATCTAAATGAGAAATTAGTTTATTTTGAATAATGTTATTTCTGATAAGTTAATTAATTAAAGATTTTATTGACTTAATATTAATGGGTAAAAAAAAATTAGCATTTAGGGCATGGTATTATTTTCGGATGGGTTGGAGTACTTATTTTGCCTTCATAATTGCTGCATTAAATACTATGGTTACAACATATTATCTTGCAATTGAAAAGGTCGATGACTTAAAAATAATTTTTCCTTCATTTACTGTATATGCCTTATTCTGGGTATCAGTTGGTATCCCAATATTAATTACAATAGGATACATTCATTTCAAAAGAGTTCCTGCATATTCTTCTGAACTTGATGTGGGGGTTTACTCAAATCCTTGGCTGTTCAAAGTTATGCCAGGATATAATCTGAAGGTTGTATTTCCAATGTATCGAATTTTGACTCTGATGTTACTAAAACTGTCAAATGATGAAAAATTAAATGAGGATGAAATTTCTGAAATCAAAAAGATCCTCAATGATTTAGATCATCTACTAAAGGGTGGATATATAGACAAACCTAAAAACATGTCTTGATAATTATCTGATGAAATTGTTATATGTAAAAAGTATTCTTTTGTAAATTTTTTATTTTGATACATTTTTTTATTTTAATTTACCATATTTGAAATAATAAAAACTTTTTAATTCAACTTGATTTACTGAATTTAGTATATATGGATATAGAAGCAATCTCTAAAACTATTTTTAGAAATCTAAAAACACGAATAATTGGAAAATCTAATTATGGTAATGAAAGATGGGAAAAAGCCGATAGTAATTGGTATAATGATATTCATAGTCAAAATAATGAATTACACAACAACTTTGTAGAATATTTCAAATCTAAAGACGATGTAAAAACAATATTAGAAATTGGTTGTGGTACCGGCGTGTATCCAATCCAACAAAAAGAACTTTTTAACGATAAAAAATATACTGGTATTGATTTTTCAAAACCAAATATTGAATTCTGTAAAAAAAATTCCATCTTTGAATTTATTCAGGGAGATTTTTTGAAAATGAATCTAGATAAAAAATATGATTTGGTGTATTCACATGCTGTAATTGATCATGTTTATGATATAGATGAATTTTTACGAAGAATTGTAAAAGTATGTGGAAAATATGCCTATGTTAACGCCTACAGGGGGTTCTTTTCAGATTTAAATGATCATAAAATGCATTGGCAAGATGATGATGGTTGTTATTATAATGATTTATCATTGAAAAAAACAAAAACAATCTTACTTGATAATGGTTTGTCTGAAGATGAATTTTTAATTAGAAAGCAAGAAAACAAAGACTTGAATGGCAAAATTTGGAATGAAACAGTCATAGAAATTACAAAAAAATCTTAAAATTTTGATATACTGTTTAATGTATGGATTTATTAAAAATTTAATGTAGTTATTTGTAGAATATAATCTCATTCTAAAAAAGGAATAATAAAATCCTAGTAAATTATGTTTGAAATAAGTGAACCTTATTTTGCTACCTCACCATCTGATTTCTGGAGTAAATGGCACATTTCTTTGTCAATCTTGGTTGAAAGATTATATGAGACTTGGGTATAATTAATTCTCATTTTTGATTAGTTTCTGAAATTATTTGAATGAAAAAAGCTAAGGATCTTGCATGGGGGTTAATTATAACTATAATTCTAACTGGAATAGTTTTCTTTTATGATGACAATTCATCTGATTTTATTTATTTTAGATTTTAGACAACATATTGAAAAATTAAAAGAGATTTTTTATAAAATAGTATTTTAGATTGTAATAACTACCAAAACATACCTTGTCTAAAAATAACCCTTTTAATTATTCGAATTGTTTCAAACAAAATTACTAATTCACCTCTTAAGTTTATTTTTAGAAATAGATCAAAATTTTTTATAAAATTTTTAAATCCAATATTTTTCAAACACCATATTGTAAAATGTAATTCTAAAAAAATAATGTCAATTAAATTAACATTAAATTTATGCATGATTTCAATTATCGAATGAGAGCTTTTACTATATCTATGCAAAAGATTTTTGTTAATTACATGTAGATCTCCATATTTTAACACATTCAAAATAATTGCTAAATCTGAAGCAGCAAAAATATTGTTCATCGTAATACTTTTTTGTAATTTTTCACGTCTATACAATCCATATATCATGGAAGCTTGAAAGAATTTTAGATATGTTCTTACTTTAGACTCATATGTTCCATACGCAGGTTTAACATACCTATATTCGAAATTTTTTTGTGTATCGTTATTTATTTTAAATTCATAATTTATAACATCAGAATAAGTTACATCCCCTATACTACATACTACATTTTCATTCTTTTCAAGTATGTCTATATTTTTCTGCAAAAATTCAGGATGCCATTGATCATCTATAGCTGCCCAAACAAAATATTCATTGACGGATTGTTTTAATACGAATTTAAAATTCCAAAGTGGACCCATATTGTTATCTTGTCGTACATATCTAATTCTTTTATCTTTTAAAGTATATTCTTGGCATATTTTAGGAGTTAAATCTGTAGATGCATTATCTGATATTATGAGTTCAAAATTAGAATATGTCTGATTAAGAATGGAATTTAATCTTTCTTTAAGAAATCTTTGACCGTTATAAACTGGCATTCCAATACTTATTTTATGACCATTATTTTTTTGATTCAATTTACATTCTCACATTAAAAGATGTATGAACTTTAGTATTCAAAATTTTTGGAAAATCAATAATAGTATATATAGAATTAAATTTTAATTTTACATTGAACCATGATAAATTTAAAATTAATTCAAACTGATGATGAATTTAGGCAAGTATTTGATATTTTTGCTTCTATGTATGTGGATCGAAATGATTTTGATGATTATGCAAAACGTTGGAAAAATCCTCAAACCCATATTTATTTTATCGAAAATGATAATAAAATTTGTGGATATGTACTAATTACATCTCGAAATGAAATAGGTTATATGGTTTTACCAGAATTTCAAGGAAAAGGTATTGGTAAAAAAGCCATAAAAAAATTAATGAAAATTGAACCTCGAGAATATTATTGGGTAACAATCCCAAAAGAAAATGAAAATTCTATGTTATTTCTACAATCTATCGGTGGCTTCGTACCACGTGGTTACATATATGGTTATGACGTTCCTAAAAAATAAATAAATTACACATATCATAATTTACTTAAAAATCAAATATCATAATCATTATTTTATAGATATATTTTCATATTACTTCACCTATAATTCCTAAAATAATTTAATTATATTGTCAATTTTTAGTTTCTGATAAAATCATTTCTTTTAATCTAGATAAAAATGGTAAAGGTATAAAATTAAATTCTTTTTGAATTTTTTTTATATTAATTATTGAAAAATATTGTTTAACTGCATCAGATGTAAATTGAACCTCACAATTTGTTAAATTATTTATCTTATTAGTAATTTCTATTACTTTAGTATTTTTACCACTAGCTACATTGTATATTTTTTCTTTACCTTGTAGAGCTATTTTGTATAAAATTTTTACAACATCATCTATATGTACATAATCTTTTTCACTTGTAGGCTTTGTATGAAGTACAATTTTTTTGTTAATTATTGCATCATGCAAAATTGATGATAGAAAATCATTATAATTTTTATTATTTCCTACTACGTTTGATAATCTTGCTATTCTTATATTTTTAAAATTCATTGCTAAACAAAGTGATTCCCCCATCAATTTAGAAATATTATATAAATCATCTAAATTATTTGGGTTTACAAGTAATTGATCTGTTTCATTTGTAGAAATAGCGCCTAAATAAACTCTTGTTGATGATAAATACAAAAAGGAATCAAACCTACAATTTTTTAGTATCTTTTGTAATATACATACATGAGCTTCAACAGTCTCAAAAGGCCTTTCTATAAAATCAGCGGTAATTCCTATACAATATATTACATGTCCTAATGAACTTTCAAATATTTTTTCATCATTTGGATCTAGCTCATCACATTCTATTTTTTGATTTCTAAGGAAATTTACCATATTAGAACCAATAAATCCATTTGAACCAAAAATAGAAAATTTCATATTTTTATTTTAATTATATAATGTAATATTCTTTCTTATTGATTATTTCCTATTTTGATAAAAATATTCATTTTATATGCACTTTAGAAATCCATCTGGACATGATGTGATTAATAACTTTCTTTCAATTTCTTTATCGATTTTGAATTGTTTATTTTGCTTAAGAAATTTTTTCACAGCTGTATGTGGATTATTTCCCTTACTCCAAGGTCTATTTTGAAATGAACCTTTAGGCATAAATTCGATCATGGTATCAAAAACAACGATATATCCTCCCTTTTTAAGAAGTGGAGAGTACATCTCTAGCTCTTGTAATACATGATCATGAGTATGAAATGAATCTAAAAATAATAAAATATGTGTTTTATTTTGTGCAAGTTTTTTTACCTTCTTTAAAATATTTTCATCTAATGATGATCCTTCTAACATCATAATTCTTTTTTTAAGAGGATGTTTCTCAATTTCTTTTCTGTTGTGCTCTCTAATGTCAATATCAATCCCTAACACCTTTCCTTTTCCAATTAATTCTAGAATGGATGCAGAAAAAATGAGGGATCCACCATGAGCTATTCCAGTTTCAATTATCAAATCAGGTTTTGTTCTCCAAATAATTTCTTGAATAGCTATCATATCTTGTGGGAATTGAATTATTGGTCTACCTAGCCATGAAAAATGATAGGAATATTCATGACCGAATGCTCTGTCAAACCAATCTTTAGTTAGTTTTAACATTTTCTCATCTTTATTCATTAAATTAATCATTTTGTTATTTCTTTTCTCAAAATCAGTATTTTTCACAGTCAAACCCCACTTTGTTTATAATTAAATGTTTTATGTTCAATATCTAAATTACGGCATAAATGATTTGCATTCATTATCTTTTGGTGATATTACTGAAACCTTCAATGGCCATTTTATTCTAATTGTATTATCATCAAATCTAAAACTTCTTGAATGTTCAGGACTAGAAATTTCTGTTATCTCATAATATACTTCTGAATTATCTTCTAATGTCTGAAAACCATGTGCAAATCCCTTAGGAATATACAACATTTTATAATTTGATTCAGATAATTTAACTGACATCCAATTTTTGAATGTTTTAGAATTTTTTCTAATATCTACAATAACATCAAAAATGCTACCTTTAGTACATCTTACTAACTTTGATTCTTCATAGGGTTGAACTTGATAATGCATACCTCTCAAAGTTCCTCTTTTTTTATTGAAAGATATGCTGGATTGAAGAATGTTTGAATCTAATCCTTTCTCTTCAAAAATTATTTTATCCCAAATGCGAGAAAAAAATCCCCTGTCATCTTCTATTTTTTCTGATTCTATAATATATGATCCAGATAACTTGGTTTCGGTAAAAATCATTTAATCTCTATCTCTGGAATGGGAATCATAAATTTTCCTCCCCACACTCGTATGTATTTCATTTGCTCCATGATTTCTTCTTTTAAATTCCATGGAATAATTACCAAATAATCTGGTTTAGTCTTTTGTATTTCCTTAGGATCTTTTATAGGAATATGAGTTCCTGGAAGAAATAATCCCTGTTTGTATGGATTTTGATCTACTGCATAATCGATAAATTTTTTTCCAATTCCACAATAATTTAATAAAGTATTTCCTTTTGCAGCTGCTCCATAACACACAACTTTTTTTCCAGAATCTCTTGCTTGATTAAAAAAACCCTGTAGTTTTTTCTTTACCACATCCACATTATTTATGAAATTGGTGTATGTGGAAATATTTTCTAAACCATATTGTTTTTCTTTTTCAAGTAAAATACTCACTTTTTTATTTATTGGAATGTTATCATATTCTGCATGTTTGACATAAATTCGTAGAGAACCACCATGTGTCGATATTTCATCTACATTAAAAATTGTTAATCCATAAAAAGATAAAATCCTTTTAGCTGTGAATAATGAAAAATAAGAAAAATGCTCGTGATAAATTGTGTCGAACTGATTTTTTTGTATTAATTGTAGTATGTGTGGAAACTCCAAAGTAATCATTCCTGTAGGTTTGAGTAATATTTTCAATCCTTTCACAAAATCATTAAGATTTGGAACATGTGCTAAAACATTATTTCCTATAATTAAATCTGCTGATTTACCCTCTATTTTTAATTCGTTTGCTGTATTTTCACTAAAAAATTTTGTTATAGTTAGAATTCCTTTGTCTTTTGCCACCTTAGCGACATTTACTGCTGGCTCTATTCCTAAGATTGGAATATTAATTTTCTTGAAGAATTGTAACAAATATCCGTCATTGCTTGCAATTTCTACCACCAAACTTTTTTCATCAAAATCAAATTTTTTAATCATCATACTTACATAATTTTTTGAATGTTTTAACCATGTACTGGAGTAAGAAGAAAAATAGGCATAATCTTCAAAAATATTTTCTGGTTTTTCAAATTCAGGTAACTGAACTAAAAAGCAATTATCACACACATAAACACAAAGTGAATATTTTTTTTCTAACTTATCTAGCATTTTTTTTTTAAGAAATGCATTTGATAATGGAGATGTCCCTAAATCAACAAATATGTTGTTTAATGGTTCATTACAAAATCTACACTTTAATACCAAAAATATCACGGTAATTTTTGAAACTTTTCAATTTGCTGTTCTGTAATTTCTTTTATATTTTTATTTTGTTCATATTGTTTATACCATTCAATAATCCATTCTATTCCTTGTTCTAAATTCAATTTAGGCATCCACTTTAATCTTGAGTTAGCCTTGGTACAATTTAATCTTAAATAATTTTCTTCATGTGGATTGCTACTATCATCAACATCCCATCTGATATCTTTTGACCACCCATTTGTTAGTTTTTCAACAATCCATTTTACTGGTTTTTCGTTATCTTCCAATGGACCAAAATTCCATCCTTCAGAAAATTCAGATCCTGATGACCACAATTTTTCAGCTAGAGTTAGATATCCATTTAATGGATCTAAAACATGTTGCCACGGTCTTGTTGAATTTGGATTTCGTATTTTGATTATTTCATTATTTAAAATGCCTCTCATAATATCTGGAATAAGTCTATCTTTGCCCCAATCACCACCACCAATTACATTGCCTGCTCTACAAGAATCTAAAGATACACCATGCTTTTGATATTGATTTGGATTAAAAAATGAATTTCTAAAAGATGAGGTAACTAATTCTGAGCAAGCTTTGCTGTTACTATATGGATCATTTCCTCCAAGTCTATCTGTTTCTAGATGTCCTTTTGATGATTCATTTGGTTCATAGCATTTATCAGTTGTAATATTTAGAATTACTTTTACGTTACCTACTTTTCTAATTGATTCTAATAGATTGACAGTTCCCATTACATTTGTTGCATAAGTTTCAATTGGATTGTTATATGATTTTCGTAGTATAGCTTGTGCTGCCATGTGTATTACAATTTCAGGTTTGTATTCTTTGACTACTTCTTCTAATTTATTATAATCACATACATTGCCTATAATTGAAATTATCTCACTTTCAATATCTGCTAATTCAAATAGACTTGGTTTAGTAGGAATATTTTTTGAAAATCCTATTACATTAGAATTTAATTTCTGCAACCATAATGATAACCAACTTCCCTTAAAACCTGTATGCCCTGTGAGTAATACTTTTTTCTTATTCCAAAATTCTTTATTCATTCCCAAATATTCCAAGTAGCCTTTTTAGAATTCCACAATTCCTCCAAGATATTTTTATCTCGTAGTGTATCTAATGGATGCCAAAATCCTGTGTGCTTGAATGCTGCTAATTGATTTTCCCCTGATAATTTTTCCAATGGTCTTCTTTCCCACACGGTTAAATCCCCATCAATATAATCAAAAACTTTTGGTTCTAATACAAAAAACCCCCCATTTACCCAATTTCCATCTCCAGCAGGCTTTTCCTTAAAACTAGTAATTTTACTTCCACTAATATCCAATGTTCCAAATCTCCCAGGTGGTTGTATGGCTGTAACCGTAGCTATGGTCTTATTATTTTTGTGAAACTCAATTAATTTTGAGATGTTGACATCACTTACACCGTCACCATAAGTGAAGCAAAAAGTTTCATCACCAACAAAATTTTTAATTTTTTTAAGTCGTCCACCCGTCATAGTTTCTAGACCTGTATCAACTAGAGTAACTTTCCATGGTTCTGCAAATTTTTTATGGACTTCCATTTTGTTATTTTGCATATCAAAAGTCACATCAGACATATGAAGAAAATAATTTGCAAAATATTCTTTAACCATGTATCCTTTATAGCCACAACATATGATGAATTCATTAATCCCATAAGCAGAATAACTTTTCATAATGTGCCACAGTACTGGTTTTCCTCCAATCTCGATCATTGGTTTTGGTTTTAGATGTGTCTCTTCACTGATTCTAGTACCCAAACCACCCGCTAAAATCACTGCCTTCAAACTAATTTATGTTAAATAATAAAGAGTTGATTAATCTTTGTTTTATTATTTGATTAGAGTTATCATTAGTTCAACTAATGATTCTACTGCCTTGTCATTGTTTAACTCATTTAATACATATTTTCTTCCTTCTAAAGCAATTTTCCCCCATTTGGGATTTTCTGTATCTGACAAATATTCCTCGAATTTTTCCTTATAGTTTTTTTATTTATGAATATGGCTGTTTCATAATCTATAAATCTTAGATATTCACCCATATCTTGTTTAGTTATTTCCATAAAAGTTAGACATCCTGCAGCCGGTATCTCCCAATATTTAATAGTTGGAAAAGTTGTTGTTGCAGCAATCGCTGATGCATATTTTGATAAAAGTAATGGATATTTGTCACCAACATATTCATTTTGAAGTGTTAAAGTATAATCTACATAGGGAAGATTGTTACACATGGCTCAAGATTGTAATGCTTATACACATTAGATTCTGATCTAAAATAGATCTTAGAATTTTTTATATAGTATTTGGATTCCCAACTACACCTGAATTTAATATCTTGTCTTTTATTCTTTGATTGAAAGGTATCATATTTTGGTATAACGTTGGTTCTAATCCAAAAATTATTGTCTTGTAATTGAATTTTTTTGGATAAAATTGATGAAATAGATTTTCTGTATTAAAACCAAAGTAATAATCAATTTTGTATTTATCATGATAACTAATAATGTCATATTTCTTAACTGCATGAAAGTCTCCACATCTGGAAATAATTGGAATATCTATATCATCAATTCCAATTAATTCATCAGGTACACCCCAATTCCAATTTTCATATTATAAAATAATATCATATTTTCCTTTTAGTATTCTTACATCAAATTTTTCTTCAGCAAAAAATATGTTACTTGGATTCTTTGATTTCTTTTTAATGCACTCATGAAAAAATGATAATATGCAGTATCATAATTTTTTGTAGATAGAAAGGGAACAGATTTTTTATAGATAAATGCTACTCGAATTTTTTTATTCATGTAAACTTAAAGAAAATCTTGATTGTATAAGGTTTTTCACATCTATTTTTTGATTTTTTATTAGTGTAAAAGTTGATTAAAATTGAAAAATATTGATTAAAAACGACTCAATCACTACATTCAAAATTCCCATATTCAACACATTTGAATACAGCATTAAGATTGAAAGGCTGTTTTTTCTCCACAATGATTATAAAATAAAAGTCTACATGAATAAACTGAAAATGTAAGAAAGATTAATTAAAATGCTTTAAGAAAATTAAAGAATTATTGAAAATACTAATTGCAGTAGATAAAACGCGATTTGATTATTTAATTCCTTTTGTAGATGTACTATCAAAGTATAACATACAATGCAAAATGATAGACGATTTAAGAATTTATGATAATTCATTTTTTTTTAATAAAATTTCTCGATGGATAAAAATCCCAATAAAATTACGTGAATTACTTGAAAATTTTAATCCGGATGTAGTATTTACAGAGAGAGTAAGTAATTTTAGTACATTAATTCTTAAAACTAGAATTCCTTTGATAATTTTTCTTAGAGGAAATTATTGGGAAGAAATTATTCAGGCAAAAGAAACTATTCATACATCAAAACAAAAAAAAATTAAAATATTTTTTAAAAATATGATTGCAAAAAAATGTTTTCAAAATTCATTCATTATATTACCAATTTGTGATTATCTTAAAAATATAGTAAAAAATCGTTATCCTCAAAAATATATTTTTACATTTTATCAAGGAATTGATATAGATTACTGGAAAGGAACAACTCATCAAAATCTAAAGAATCCATGTGTTGGATTATTACAGGGTGCACATATCTGGGGTAAAACACAAGAAATGTTAACGTTGGAAAAAGTTTTAGAAAAACTTCCTCATGTAACATTCTATTGGGCAGGTGATGGCCCTTATGCAAAAAAAATTCTCCATGTTTTAGAAAAATACCCAAATTTTAAATGGCTAGGTCATCTAGATTATCCAAATAAAGTAAAAGAATATTTAGAAAAAATTGATTTTTATGCATTAATTTCCGGAATGGATATGTCACCACATTCATTATTGGAAGCATCTCTTATGGAGAAACCAGTTATCGCAACAAATGTTGGTGGAGTTCCTGAATTGATGGAAGATGGAAAAACAGGATTTCTGGTAGAAAAGGGCAATTCAGAAGATTTGATTGAAAAAATTTTACTTTTA